>ERZ1047472.289-NODE-289-length-46872-cov-29.671530_pt1 | contig 46872 bp, 51 predicted proteins | sample MGYA00383095_ERZ1047472 | MGnify/ENA primary metagenome ERZ1047472 (study PRJEB29581, sample SAMEA5548365) | metagenome | biome: marine; feature: coastal; material: water | depth 1 m | study: Short-term variability in the microbial, nano- and picoplankton... | reverse complement strand
CATATGTGTTCTACTTTGTTTATTGTATTTTCCATAGTATTATTTATTTTAGGTTGGTGTATAGCACTTCGTCTTCGATCCCGGCAATGACCGCGAACTCTTCGCGTGTTATCTTACCTTCCATTAGTTTAATGTAATCTCCGGTGACGTCTCTTCTTGTTTTTCTGTTTAGTACAATCATAGTATATTTGGTTTTTATAGGTCTTCTTTAATTTCGCTTAGTATATCGTGTAATTCTTCGACCGAAAATTCTTGTAGGTCTTTTAAGTCTTTCTCATTATGAGTGTGTTTACAGTAATCCCATATTTCAGATATTAAGGTCGTTTTAGTATTGCACATAGTATATTAGTTTTTGTAGTTAATATTTTTTTCCGTCGTCATCCAGTTGATGTCTTTTATGCTAAAACCTTGTTCTACCATAAAGTTTTCATAGTCTTCAAAATCCCAACTAGCGACGTCATCGCCGAGGTCATAGTACGTGGGTATCCCACTCGCATAATCTAGTATTATAAGTTTCATAGTATATTAGTTTTCGGTATTATTAAGTATCCACATTAGGTGAGCATAGTCTTCGTATTCTTGTTCGCTTGAGAACTCATAGTATTCTTTCATAGTATATTATTTTTCGGTGGTTGATAAGATTTCACCTAAGTGTCTTACACTTGTAGGTAGGTTGGTACTTTGACTCCAATATCCGCGTTTCAACCAATTCGGTGAGATATTTAGTTTAGGTAACATTACTTTAAGTACTTCATCGTGGTTGTACTTTATAGTTTGACCTTTGTTATTGGTGAAAGTAATTTCTTGATTTCTACCGTACCACGACTTCCGCACTACAAAGTTTTTTCGTACGATCGGTGGAAATACCGCTTTTAGTTGTTCAGGTGTAAGGTCTTTTAAGATTTCTTCTTTAGTTTTAATAGTAGACATAGTAATAGAGTTTTATTAGTTTATAATTATTTGTTAGTATTCGTAAGTTTCATATATATTATCGATAGGTGATCGTATTAGTTTTGAAAGTTTTCAAAAGGGTATACTTTATTTGCTAGATAGTTTAGAGTTAATGGTGTAACTCCTCACCTCTCTGCCTTCACTTGAGCTACCAAATCGTCTATAAGGTCTTGATATACCTCATTTTCCTCAAGTTGGGTGTTGTTTTTAACAAAATCTTCGATTTCTCTAAGGAATTGCCCTTCACATCCGGGTTTATTTCGGTTTGTAAAATACTCTATTGTCTCTTCATTCCAGTAGTACTTCATAATCTTAGTTTTTATTGTTATTACTCTTTGTTTGTTACACTTATATTATCGAAAATGGTTCGTATTCGTTTCGAGAAAATGCTATACGTCGAAGTTATGGTAAAATTTGGTAAATGCTATACGGCCTTCCGGCCGGGATCAGTGATCTAGCTTAAATATGGTGTAGGTTGGAGTCTACTCTTCCGATTTTTTGGTAAAACCAGGCCCCGTGTATAGCAATTACTAGGTAACGGCTAGAGAAAATTAAAAACTGCGACGTTAGCCTGTTAAGTATTATAATAGGGGGCTATTGTCGCACTTTTCAGTTAGATCGAATCGTGTATCCGTAGGTAATACTCCTCGATTGATTCCTGATACTTAGTCTCCATGCCGGATTCATCCAGGATTATGTTTTCTATTGCGATTTGATCTTCAGTTCCCCAGTGATCAGTCTTGAATAATAGGTCCAGTTCGTTTGAGACCAGTTGCTTTAGCATTTGTTTGTTCATAATGTTTGTTTTTAGTTATTTATTCTACGTATCCATTACCTTGTATCCATTGCAGCATATATTCCAGCTGAAATTCAGTTAATTCATCATTCTCGATTAGTTCAACAAGGATCTCTTTAGTTTCTTCGTAATTCATAATTTTAGTATTTATAGTTAGTAATATTTTTCTTTAGTTCAGCTAGAGCCTCGATTGCTCCTTCGTTGGTTACGTTTCCGTTTAGATACTGGTTCAGCTCGTCGATCGTTGCCAGTACTTCGTGTTTTAAATTTATATTGTGCATAGTATTATTATTTAGATTCAGTTATATTATCAGTTATACTTCGTATTCGTTCTGTAAAATGTATAGCAATTTTGGGTACTAAGGGGCTTATTCAGCCGCCTCAGTTTCCTCGATTGTTGCTAGGCTTCTAACATTCAATGGCATGTTAGTTGATTGCGACCAGTAGCCTCGTTTGATCCAGCATGGCATGATGCTTAGCTTAGGCAGCATTGCGTTCAATACTTCATCGTGATTGTAAGTCATCACTTGTCCCTTGTTATTTTTGAACGTTATGATTTGGTTACGTCCCATCCAGGATTGTCTTACTACAAAGTTCTTGCGTTGCATTGGTGGAAAGATCTTTGCTTTCTCTTCGTTAGACATGTTTGCGATTGCTTGAGTCATTAATTCTTGATTTGTCATAATATTTGATTTTTAGTTATTAGTTATTTATTTTAGATTCACTTATATTATCGTTTATACTTCGTATTTGTTTTGAGAGTTTACTTATTTCGTCGGAGCGAATGGGTGAGGTTATTCGCTCGCAACGAATGGGTGAGGTTTAGTAGTCCTCGCATCTTGGATCGATATCGTCTAGGATCTCGTCTAGTTGCTTGATCATGCCTTCCATCGTGTTAGCTGGGAAGTAGCAGTGTGCCATGATTAGATCGCGTGTTGCGTTGAATTCTTCTTGTGTGTATTTCATATTATTATTATTTAGATTCACTTATATTATCTGATTTACTCCGTGTTTGTTTTGAATATAATTAATCAATAGATTGATCAATTATAGACTGGATTGTTTTAAGGGTTGAAGGGCAATCATTTTCTTGAAGGTATTTGAAAAATACTTTTTCAATGTTAGAAAAATCTTGGGAATTGATGATGATTGATTTTGTAATAGACATAGTAGATAATTTAATTTGTTATTAGTTATATTCTTTATTCGCTTATATTATCGAAACTACTTCGTATTCGTCTTGGAAAAATGCTATACGCCGCTGGCGTTGCCGCGCTGTGCGCCGCGTCCAAACGAAAAGCCTAAATGTTTACACGGGATCAACGAGTCTGTGAGCGATAGCTCGAGTATACACGTAACTGTTACCCGGGGCCCTGGATCCGAATCCTGGAACCGAAGCGGGGCTGGTCAAAAGATTTAGCTTTCCGAATGGGGGGCTATGTCATATATATTTATATGTAACACTTTACTTATATATATCTAACAAAAAAATTTTTTTTACTAAAAAAATATATGGACCGTAATGCGACATTAGCCTGTTATATATAATAGTAGGGGGCTATCGTCGCACTTTTGTAAAATGTAAGTATTAGGATACGCGCGTGAGTATATAAGGTATGATAAACTAACTAACAACCAAAAACATACAAAATGGCTTACGTTCAAAAAAATTCCCCTTTCAAGCAGACAGCTAATGCGGGCAAAGAAACCACAAGTAAATCAACAGGACCAGAGGATCCAATTACATATCCTAGCAAAAAAAATCTTATGTACTCAAGAGGAAATGAATACCAATACACTAGAACTTTACGGGATTCATTAAAAAACGCTAACTTACCAGTTGGTAACCTTTTTGAACGCGGTCGACAGGCTCAACAGGATATAGCGTACGGTAAAGACGACCATACAGAGCAAGAACACAATACAGCACGCAAAATTGAAAAGTTGATATCTCATACAAAACACGTCTCAGACCCTCGCAGAATTCATAATAGTGACGATGATAGATACGCCTTGCGTATGAAAGGAATAACAGAAAGAATGCTAATGAACGTTGAGGGACAAATCAATAAAAATAAAAAGAAAAAGCAATCTAACAATAATGCTAAAAATAGTTCTCAACAAAAGATTACCGGAGCAATTGGATCAGACTTAAGAAAAGCGCAGTACAAGAAAAAAGGATGGGCAAATGACGCTACCACACATCCGGAGCTATTTTCTAATACCAAAAAGAAAAAGAAAAAATAGCACACCATGCCGCAAAAATTATCACCACAAGCAAGAAGAGACAAAGCTGCCAGGGATTTAGCGTATGCGAAGTCCCCCGCGCGGCGGGCTAAAAAAGCCCATGCTCAAAGAATGAGGAACAAAGCAGGTAGCGCAGCTAAAGGGAAAGACTGGGATCACAAAGATGGTCGTTGGGAATCACCTAAGGCTAACAGGGGTAATGACGGTGAAGGGACTAAAAAAGAAAGTGGTAAAAACTATAAATTTTAAGCATGGCAAGAATAGATCAGTATTCTACTAGACAACCATCAAGAACAGACATATTACTAGGAACCGACGAGCCTACAGGTAGAACGTCGAATTTTTCTTTGGCAGATCTGGAAGACTTCTTGTTGAGCAACAAAGGAGACCGTAAGATACCTATTGAGCAAAAAATAGACCTAACAGCTTCCGAGCCGGAAAGCCCGGTAGACGGAGGTAGGTACCTCAACACACAAACAGGCACATCGTCAATAACGTCGACAGCAGTTGTAGCAGACTACATATACGAGTTAAGAGCCGGCGAGTGGTTTGAGTTGATACCAGTAGAAGGGTTTACCTTGTGGGATAAAAACGAAAAAGAAAACATAACGTATGCAGGAGCTGGATACGGATGGGTTTCCAATACAGTATCTGGAGCACAGCTGATAGATGGCTTAGACGGCGTGAACAATTCACTAGATCAAAACTTTACATTTGACGAGAACGGAAACATAACAGGTTTTTCAGAAGGGTTTACAAGTACCGTTAATACAACTGTGGCCGGAGAAGGTTTCGCGACAGCGCAAAGCGTAAACACAGTTGGAGTTAATCTCAATACGCTATCTGGTAATTTTGATAGCAAAGTTATAGACGACGCTGCCGCTTTTGCGGGTATACCTCACACGTTTAAGCAAGATGACGCTCCGACAGACTCAGACCCTAAGTTTATTAGGAATAGTGTTTGGTATGACACAAATGACGGGAACAAAGCTTACGTGCTAGAACCGCAGTCTGAAACCCCTAATGCTCCTTTAGTATGGGTTGAAGCAACAGACGAAAGGCTAGGAGCGTTAATAACAGAAGTAGGGGCGCAAAAAAATATACTTATAGATACTAATGGGCATGTAGCAGGTATGACTATGGGCAACTTTGGGCCAGATAAGTCTTACATTTCTTTTCTAGCGGACAGGTTTAAGATATATACTTATGATGAAGATACAGCAGGAGGTTCTGTTTCTAACCCGTTTGTAGTAGAGAATGGCGTTGTTAAAATATCGCAACTAGCAACAAGAGCCATCACTGTAGGAGATGTTCCTACTGAAGCTCAGTCTACTGTGATATTTGCCACAACTAGTAACGGAATTAATGCCAGTACATCTAAATTTGATACTGACTCCGGAGGTAATGTTACCTTGACTAGGACGCATGTGTTTCTTGCTAACACAAGATGGGTTGACGGCGACAACCTAGACAGCAGCTGGGTTTTTGAAAGAATAGCAGGTGTTGACGGAACAAGCGTAAATATAGAGGGGAGTGTTTCTGATGTGGCATCTTTGCCTACAACAGGTAATAGCCCTGGGGACGGATACTTAATAAGCGGTAGCTTGTACGTGTGGGATGGATCTCAGTGGAACAACGCTGGTAATATACAAGGTCCTGACGGAAACGACGGTATAACACCTTCTTTTGGTTTAGACTATCAAAACGGAGTAGATGGTAGTTTTCACAGCTATATATATAAAGTAAGTGATACTCAACCAACCCGACCGCCTTCAACAGGTACAGCTTTTTATCAAGGATCTTTCGATGGTATATCTGAAATTATACCTGATGGCTGGACCGATAGTCCTTCTGTAAGTACAGAGGATGTAGAATGGGTTTCTAAAGCTATATACGAGAACACAAAAACTTACCATCCCACAACCGGTGCTGAAATAAGTACTTGGTCAAAGAGAACGACTGCAGGTAATGATTGGTCAGAACCTGTTAAAATATATCAAAAAGGAGACATAGGGGATCAAGGGTCACCTGGAGCAGATGCTTATACAGTAGTGTTAGCAAATGAGACACATGCAGTGCCAGTGAGTGCAACCAGTGTTCATGACTACACAGGCTCTGGAACTACTATAGTTGCATATAAAGGAGGTACAGAACTACAGGGAAGAGTATCAGGTACTCCTGGAGCTGGTCAATTTAAAGTTACGCCTAACACTGTCGGAATAGCAATAAACGGGTCTATCAGTGCTCCTAGTGGATCTAATCATGTTGAAATTCCGGACATGCGAGACATGGTAAACAATACTGCTAGCGTAACGTACACTATAAACTTAGAGAACACTATAACGATTGCAAAACAGCAAACATTTACGAAGAGTAAAGACGGAGCAGACGGAACAGACGGTGTAGATGGAGAGGGCATTAATGGTGCACCAGGTTCCCCGGGTAAAAAAACAGCAACCGGATTGATATTTTACCAAGTCTCTTCTACAAGCTCACCCGCTTTACCAATCGCAGGTAATGCTAGTTTTGATTTTACAGACGGGTCTGTTTCTTTAGGACCGCAGCAAAATTCTAACTGGAATACTCAATCTCCGTCTCTTGGACCGGGTACTTCTACAAGTACCTTCTGGAGCTCTAGGTACTATGCCGTAGAAACAAACGCGAATTCAGATATAGGTACCCTTACGTTTGATAGTCCTGTTGCAATGTACAGCTTCGATCAAGTTGTAACGTTTACTGCATTAGGTGCTCCTGGAGATACTATAATAGATGGAGGCAGGATAAAAACGAGTACCTTGAGCGCAGATACACTTTCCACAGGTACAATAGACGCAGATGAAGTAACTATAGCAGGTTCTTTAAATTCAAGCAACTATGACCCAGAAGGAAATGATGGCTTTGCAGCAGAAGGTACTGAAATAAACTTATCTAATGGTTCTATACATTCAAAGAACTTTAAAATAGACCCAGACGGATCAGCTTCTTTTGGAGGAGCGCACGGGACAGGGTCTATAGGTAATTGGGATATAACAGCTGAAGGTACCTTGCGAGATAGCGATAACAAAATATCATTAGACCCAGATTCTAAGAGTATTACAATGAGGGATTCCTCTGGAGATCTAAAGGCTATTATATCAGCTAACGAAACTCTTTCAACCTCTACTTCGGACAATATAGATGTCACTTCGTCGAACGACTTTAATGTCAATATAAGTTTCAACCGCTCTACTAATGCGTCATTGCCTTGGACAAATAGGTATTGGGATGACCACGCTTATCAGGAAAGATACACTACTTCCTCCTCTTTCTCTATCTTGGAGGAAGGTACTTACGAAATAGATAAGTCTGATTTTGATATAGAAGAGTACTCATCTACTTTTATAAATTATATAATAGCAGATATGCCAAAAGCTAGTTATACAGTAGACCCCGGTATGTCGCAGGGCTTGTACAATTCTTTGACAAGCGCCGGGGCTGTAACATACGGAGTTGAGTATGTGGATGTAGACCCAGCTAAAGCGAGAATAGAGACCATTCTAGAAGTCGGAGATTACCCGAGCGGAACTTGGACTCCTCGGCAAGAATTTGTTTTAGCTAGACAAACTATTGTTAATCAAAAAGGAGACTATAGTTATTTTGCGAAATCTAATATCCCCGGCAGTGTATCTACGGGATTTCCTGGTTGGTACAGAGTGACTCTTCAAACCGATACCCAGACCGTAGGAGATTTTGAAGAATTAATTAATGGAAATATAATATTAAATCTAGAAGAGAATAATAATACGTATATTCGTTTAGTAGTAAAAGTAACAATTATGCCTAGTGTAAGCGTTCATTCCGGTCAAAACTATTCTGTTGCTCCAACAAAGACCGTAAATAACTGGACATTACTAACCAGCACTTTGTGGTTTAAACCTATTACAGGGAGTCTTGAAATATTGACCCCTTCAAACTTTTCTGAGTTATCAGGAGGAGGGTTGCAAGTGGTTACTAATTCAGATAGATACGCTAGAATGGTTAGGCATACTCCTACTAATACTACGGGGAGTACCACGAATTTACTCGAAGTAAAAGGGGGAGAAACTATACTCAAAAATATAGGAGCGACTGCTTTGAAGCTGTACGGAGGAAGCACGACAACGGATCTTCTAGAAATATTTGGACCGTTCTCGTGCAACAGTACGTTCAATGGCGTAGACGTAACCGGGTTATACCAAACAGATTTTGACGCATCCCAATGGAAAACAACTTTACCTGGAGGGTTGCAACTTATAGGCGGCTACTTTACAAATAATACTAACGGTACTCAGCAGGTTAATTTGCCTTATTCATTTTCTAATGGGTTTATAAATATACAAACAACTTTAACAGCGGGTCACGTTTGGAAAGGAGGTTATAGCACGAATTACTTTCAGGTAAATAGACTTGACGGGTATAGCGGCAGTCAAACAATTTATTACGTAGCATTCGGACACTAAAAAAATTATGGAAAAACAAAAAATTTGGGGGCATTACGATGCTCAGAGTGGTAAATACTTAGGATTTTATCATGAGGAAGAAATTACTATTGAAAAGGTGCCAACTCCGCATATAGAGCTAAGCAAAGAGCAATGGATTCAGGGTTTCGAGAATGTTAGAGGGACTTATAGAGTAATTAATGGCTCGCATTCATTATATGTTAATACCACAGAGGAACAGAATACAATAGACTTAGACAATGCGAGAGTTCGAAGATCTAGATTGCTAAGCGAGTCCGACTGGGTAGTGTTGCCTAATTCTCCAGTAACAGGTGCTAAGTTAGAGCAATGGGTTACTTACAGGCAAGCATTAAGGGATATTACTAAACAAAAACCACCTTATGCCCTACCTAGCCCACCTTTATAAGTAAAAAAAACAGTTATCGTGTAATTATATACGTAATTCAATAATCTTAAATAAAATTTAATGGAATTCAATCAACCAAGTGAGATTGTCAAGACTCTGACGTTCGGAGATAAGGCAAAAGATCAGATACTTGAAGGAGTAGATAAACTAGCTAACGCTGTGAAGTCTACACTAGGAGCATCTGGAAAATGTGTAATATACGAAGACGCTTTAGGTAGACCCGTAATTACGAAAGACGGTGTTACCGTAGCGGAAAGCGTGGTGCTGATGCATCCGGTAGAAAACATTGGAGCTACACTTATTAAAGAGGCAGCTAGCAATACAGTTAAAGAAGCAGGAGATGGAACTACTACCGCAACGGTATTAGCAGACTCTATTCTTAAGACAGCTGTTAAAGAACTAGAAAACTCAGAAGTAAGAGAGATTAAGAAAGGTATTCTAGACGGCAGCAATAAAGTTGCAGCTTACTTAGATAAAGTTAGTATACCTGTCGAAGGAGAGATGCTTAAGCAGGTTGCAGCAATCAGCTGTAACAATGACAAAGAATTAGGGGACAAGATCGGTAAAGCTTTTGAAAAAGTTGGTAAATCCGGAGTTGTACTAATGGAAGAGTCTGAGACTAATGAAACGTATGTAGATTTTGTAGAAGGAGTACAATTTGACTCTGGTCTAAAGTCGCCACATTTAATTACAGACAAAGACAAGCACACGTCGGTTTTAGATAACCCTTACGTCCTTATTGTGTCTTCTACTATTCCTAGTATTAGGAAAGTACAAAACGTCTTAGAACACGTTATTAAGAACAAAAGAAGTTTACTAATCGTTGCTAATCTAGACCAACAGCCTTACGCTACGTTATTATCAAACAAAGTAAAAGGCAACATTAAAGTAAACATTGTAGATTTGCCAGGATTTGGGCCTACAAAACAAGATACTCTAGAAGACTTAGCTACATTAACAGGGGCTAAGATTATAAACGAGGAATTAGGAGATGATTTGGACTTAATTGATCCAAGTGTATTAGGGTCAGTTGCTAAATCGGTAACAGATGATAAGAACACTGTTTTACAAATCGAAAATCCTTCTAGTGACTTAGATGATAGAATTGAAGATGTCAATGCTAAGATTAAAAAAGAAACTAACCCTTTCTTTATTAAAAAGCTTGAACAACGCTTATCAATGCTAACTGGTAAAGTTGGTATTATATATGTAGGGGGAGATTCTAAAGTAGAGTTGAAAGAAAAGAAAGACAGAGTAGAAGACGCTATTCACGCTACTAAAGCTGCTTACAAAGAAGGTATTGTACCAGGGGGCGGCGTTGCGTTACTTAATGCTTCTTTAGCGTTGAGCGCAAAGAGTAAAGGAGAAGAAGTTTTGTTTAAAGCTATTAAAGCACCTTACGAAACTATTCTAGAAAATGCTGGTCTAAACATTGTATACCCGCAACGAAAAGGTAAAGGTATTGATGTTACGTCTGGTAAAGATGTTAACATGATCAAGCAAGGTATTATTGATCCTGTTCTTGTAACAAAAAGTGCACTTAAAAATGCAGTCAGTGTTGTTAACACTATTATATCTGCAGATTGTATAATTAGTAATAAAAGAATGGCCTAATGCAAGCGCTTAACTTTTATGTAATTGTAGACAAGATTAAGGAAGCTCCGAAGACAGTAGGAGGCTTAGAACTTAACGAGAACCAGAACAAAGATATTAGATACTCTAAGGGTAAAATATTAAGCGTAGGAGATCAAGTCCCTGTATTAAAGAAAGGTGACTTGATAAGGTATGATAAGCACGCAGGACACGGTATCGAATGGAATGATAAACTAGTATACGTTATTAAAGTATCAGATGTAGTTGTCGTTGAATGAGATTGAGTTCGGGAGATTTAAGAGACATGAATTTGCTAAAGTATTACAGGCTTACAAGAAAGTGGGCCTGTAAAACTTACGGCTTGACTGACTCTGACTTAGAGTTGCTTATATACTTAGATTGTAAAAAGCGTTTTACACGTAATGATTTTACAAAAGGTGTGTACACCTATTCTTGGGATAAAAAGAGATGGGACAGGCTAAGAAAAGACGGATGGATAGATGTTTGGAGACATAGGAATAGAACAACTATAAAGTACTCCGTGTTTAAAACTTCGTTTAGGTGCCAACAGCTAATAAGCAGAATATACAGAATATTATTAGGTGAAGAAGATTTGCCTATGTCAGATAAAAGAAATAAATTTTCCAAAAACCGTTCGTATACCGATAAAGTTTATAACAAGGCTATAGAGGATATGACAAAAGATAAAGAAAGATGACAAACAAACCAATCACATCAAGAGTACAACACAGCACAAAAGGAGGAATGGTCCAAGAGCCTTTGCTAAATGTAGGTAAAGTAGAAGGAGGCACAAGTTCTTGTGGATGCGGATCACCTGCTAAACAAACAGCCAAACAAAAAGCTAACCTACCTGAAGAGATTGTAAACGCTATTGCAACTAAAGAAAGCCCAGCTAAAAATTACAAGAAAGGTTACTACGGAGCGTAATGGGGTTTAAGCTTAAGTCTAAAGGAGAAATATTTGGTATAAACGAGGAGCTATCTGAGTTCGGTCGACCTGTTTTTGAAAAGAAATTAGAAAACGGTGTTATAGCTGAAGCTAACAGAGACGGGACCACGTTTGTAGATAGCAAAGCATCATATAAGCAAAAGAAAGAATCAATAGATCACGAAAACATTCACCACGAGCAATTTCTACAAAACAAACTTCAATACACAGACGATTCTGTTGTGTGGAAAAAAGATACTAAGTCACCCGCTAGAGTTTACAAAAGAGAAGGAGGCAGTATAGTGAGCCCGGGTAAAATGGGTAAAGAAGGAGACTCTTCATTTGAATGGGAAGAAGAAGCATACAAAAAACAATAATCATTATGAACTCAAAACCAATTACGCAAAGAGCAAAAAGCAGTCCTTTTAAAGTATCTGCAGCTGATATGATAGGACCTATAGCTACTAGCTTAATAGCAGGTGTAGACAGCGGAGCTGGAAAAGTAGTAAAAGAAAAGGAAGAAGAGCCTACTAAGAAAGTTGTAGGTGAAAAAGAAGAAAAACCTAAAACTTTTGCTCAATCGCTAGTAGCAGGTATTGAAAGCGGAAAACAAAAAAAATAACTATATGGCATACCAACAACCAAGTTCACCTTTTGCTAAGTTACGTAAAACCACGAAAGGTAAAGGAAGACATTTTTTAACAGCTAAAGAAGGAGCAGGAATGACTGCTGCAGGTAGAAAAGCTTATAATAAAAAAACTGGAGGTAACCTTAAGGCTCCTCAGCCAGGAGGCGGTAGTAGAAGAACATCTTACTGCGCTAGGTCTAAAGGTCAAATGAACATGCACAATATAAACTGCAGTAAAACACCAGATAAAAGAATATGTGCTGCTCGCAGACGCTGGAAATGCTAACAAACAAACAAACAAACAAACAAAACTATGCCAGATCCAAAGAAAAAACAAAAAAAGCAATTCAGTAGAGACCCTGATGATATTAAAAAAACGGTTGAAAGAGACTACCCAAATTATAGCGCAAGATATGTAGGAAAAACCGCTAGTGGCCGATCAGAATTCCGAATGACAGGCAAAAACAGCGGAGGAACTTTTACTCTAGACAGAGCGCACGCATTTCCAGCTGTAGATAAAGAGCTGGCTAATCAAGCAAAGTTAAAATACAATAGAAATAAAAATAAATGAGTTTTTTTGCAAAACTATTAGGTTCAGGTACTAAAGGCTTAGGCGATTTAGCAAAGGATATTAGAGAAGCTATAAAAGGCAAAGAGCTAGATCCTAAAGTTCAAATCGAAACCGCAGCTAAACTAGTTGAACTACAAACAAAAATAAACGAAGCAGAAGCAGGTCACAGGACCTTGTTTGTCGCAGGATGGAGGCCTTTTATCGGTTGGGTCTGCGGTACTGCTTTATTGTATAACTTCATACTACGGGATTTGCTTATATTTGCGAATCCCAATTGGAGTGAACTACCGGCATTACAAATGCAAGAATTGTTTTCAATCTTGTTTGGTATGTTAGGATTAGGAGGGTTAAGAACATTTGAAAAGAAAAATAAAATAGCAAAATAAATGGCAGCAGGAATAGGATTAGGAATAAGTATGGGCTGGACATATATAAAGGAAGCTCTTGGCCCCACTATAAACGGAATATTTTCTATTCTGCAAGGAAGATCTCAGTTTTTTGTAAACGAGACCGATTCTAAAGAATACGCTCAAAACTTCGAAGACGCAGGCATCTTAAGCAAAGCTAGTATACTATATACCCCTACAGGTTATAGCGCTGGATCTTTAAACGCTGTTTTGCCCAGCTCTGCGCCTTTTGCTGATTTAACAAAAACAGGAGGAACAAATACTACTATAATAAATAAAGATGGCAACGTAGAAGATATTGCAGCTAACACACCTAGAATAGATTTTGAAAATGGCACTGGTGAAATACTTTCTGAACAAGGTAGAACAAACTACCTTAAAGACACCGAAAATTCTGATGCTTACGGTTCTAGTTACTGGAGTACAGGCGGGAGCGGAGTTTATTATGGTAGTACGCGTACTCTAGTAAATCCTAGAGGAGTAAGCCAAACCTTTCGTCAATACAATTTTTACGGGTCTGCATCTATCCGAAATGTTATAGCAGGTGTTACAGGTTCAACCGCTTACGGACTTGCTGCTTCTGCGTGGGTTTATGTTACTAGAAATGATCCGGGTTCATCAACTACTGTTCAGATAGGTATTTTGGGTCACCAAGGATCTCCTGTTTCTCATACTGTTCCTGTTGGTACTTGGACAAGAATATCTTTCAGAAGAAACTCCGGGATAGATCCCACAGGAATATACCTTTATTCTCCCAACGCTAATTTAAGTGTGTGGGGAACTCAGCTAGAAAGATCTTGGTCAGCAGGTGAAATAGGGTTGGTTAGCTCTTACGTACCTTCTACAGGTTCCTCTTCCACAACTCGCTCTAGAGAAAACTACGTAAAAACAGGAATAGGTTCATTAATAAATTCTCCTCAAGGTGTTCTTTACCTACACGCTTCTTTTAAAGATCTTGGTAATAATCAGTTTTTTGCTATGGAGGGCCCCGGCAATCAAAAGATTCAAATTTATGGAAACACCAACGGATCAGTGACAGGTTCTATAGCCACAAGCACAGGTAAATACTTTAGCATGGGTAGCACGTCTGATTCAATGAGTAAGATGGCTATACGTTGGAATGGTACAACAGCCTCTGTTTATACAGACGGAGCAAAGGTAGGTAACGATATTACTATGGACAGCGCTTTTGCAGTAGGAGCTATGGATCAAATCGGATGGACCAATTTAACCCAGCCTTTTGTAGGTAGAATGAGAGAGCTAGCTGTATTTAAAGAAGCTTTAACAGACGCTGAAATGATAGCGTTAACAACCCCATAATATGAAACTAAATATAGGAAAATACGCTTTTAACTCTAAAGAACAGGCTTTAGAAAAAATAAAGAAACTAGGAATAGAAACTGATGAAGAAGGGAACGAACTCCCTGCGCACAAACACACCGTAGTGGAACTAGGGTTTGAAGCTTTATCTGAACCGGTAATAGACCCGGATGCTTATCCGCCTGAGGTTATAGAATATCCCACTTTTGGCACAGACTACTTAGTAGACGTTCTATGGGTTGACCTTGAAGAAGAAGAAGACGGCAGTACCAACCATCCTTACGGCTGGGCTACATACTCAGTTAATGTTTCAGACGAAGGTATACACGGGTTTTTAGGATTAAAATATCAAGAATTAAAAATAACAAATAACTAAACAAAAATGGGACAATTCCAAAATCAACCAGATTTCGCAACAAAAGCAGAAGCTTTAACGTCTTTGCCTTATACTCCTGAAGAGCCATCGGCTATTTACATAGGAGAAAAAACAGATACAGCAGCAGACGCTTCTATTACAGTTATCATGCCAGGGAGCACTGCTCAAGTAGTGTTTAAAAATGTTACCACAGGTTTTTTACCGGTAGTAGCTGCAACTGTACATGCTTCTACAAACATAAATCAAAACAGTATCGTACTGGTTAGATAAACTTTTATCTACAAACAATTTAATTAAATAAGTAAAATGAGTAATTTAATAAGAAAGATAAGCATTGGCAAAGACTACAAGGTTGATGCGATGCACTACTCTGTAGGTCAAGAGGTTTATGGAGGTCACACAATAAAGCATATTGTAGAGGAAGAAGATAAGTATTCTATATTTATAGAGAAAAAAGGAGACTTAATACCCTGGAAAGATTTTAACAAAAATATGGGTATTGCTATTGAGTATAATATAGAGTACTAATGAAAGGTGTGTTTAATTTTATTGTGTCACCTAAAGATGGTAGATACGATAGCTCGAAAGAGATAGGCGGCAAAACACTTATTTTAAATACAGAAATGCAAAACCATAATTTTGTGAGTAGAGTTGGTGTTATAGAAGGGCTACCTGCTTACGATACGATGGGATTGGAGATAGGCGATGAAGTAATAGTGCATCACAATGTGTTTAGGAGATTTAGGGACATACGCGGAAAAGAAAAGAATAGCTCTAGTTACTACGAAGAAGATTTATACTTCGTGCAACCGGATCAAATCTTTGCTTATAAAAGAGAAAAGCAGTGGACGCCTTTAGATGGATTTAACTTTGTTAAGCCGATTAAAGACGATTCATTTTTATCCAACGCTAAAGAAAAACCTTTAGTAGGAGTAATGAAGCATAAAGACCCTGAGTTGGTTTCTTTAAAAAGGAATGACTTAGTAGGCTTTAAACCTTCAAGCGAATACGAATTTATTATAGAGGGCGAACGTTTATACAGAGTACCCACCAATTCAATTACAATTAAATATGAATACAAAGGAAACGAAGAAGAATATAATCCAAGCTGGGCAGAAAGCAGTTGAAGAATTAATAAAGGTAGCAAAAGAAGCTATTGTAGATTCTGAGGACGATTTGTCAGCAGACAAGTTAAAGAACGCTGCAGCAACAAAAAAGCTGGCTATATTCGATGCTTTCGAAATACTATCTAGGATAGAAGAGGAAGAGGAAAGACTTAACGAAAAACCTAAAGACGTAAAGAAAGAAGAAAAAACGTTTAAGGGTTTTGCAGAAGGGAGGTCTAAGTAATCATGTACAAGCAAACATTATATAAAATAGAGAACGATTATATTAAGCCTAAAGTGCTTAAGAGAATGAATCGTTACAAAAAATGGGAATATGGTTACAATGCTGAGCATGATATCGTGGTTATTAGTAAGACTGGAGAGATTGGAGAAATTTATGATATCCAGAATCTTAAGATCGCTCTACCTAAAGCAGCAAAGAACATACATAAACGCTCAGATAAAAAAGATGAGCAGTTCTGGGAGACTGCGGAATATCCAAAAGAATTAAGCAAAATAAAAAGCGTATTCGATTGGGAAAAATATCCAGCCGACTTTAAAGAAAAATGGTACGATTATATTGATCAAGAGTTTAACTACAGAGAAGAAGGTTTTTGGTTTTATAACAATGGTAAGCCTACGTATATAACAGGTACGCATTATATGTACCTGCAGTGGACTAAAATTGACGTAGGTCACCCTGACTTTAGAGAGTCGAACAGATTGTTCTTTATATTTTGGGAAGCCTGTAAAGCAGATAAAAGAAGTTATGGTATGTGCTATTTAAAGAATAGACGTTCTGGGTTTTCTTTTATGTCGTCTGCAGAAACAACTCACCAGGCAACAATGTCTAGTGATGCTCGTTTTGGTATACTATCAAAGTCAGGAGCAGATGCTAAAAAAATGTTTACAGATAAAGTTGTACCGATTTCTATAAACTACCCTTTCTTTTTTAAACCCATACAAGATGGTATGGATAGACCGAAAACTGAGTTAGCGTATAGAATACCGGCAAGTAAGTTAACTAGAAAGAAGTTAGACTCAAATGAACAGCTTGAAGAACTTGTAGGGTTAGATACTACGATTGACTGGAAGAACACAGGGGACAACAGCTATGATGGAGAAAAATTAAAACTACTAGTACACGATGAAAGTGGAAAGTGGGAAAAGCCAGATAATATTTTAAATAACTGGCGAGTTACAAAGACCTGTTTAAGGCTAGGTAGCAAAGTGATCGGTAAGTGTATGATGGGATCAACATCAAACGCTTTAGAAAAAGGTGGAGCTAACTTTAAAAAACTATACGATAATTCGGATGTTAAGAAAAGAAACCGCAACGGACAAACTGGCTCAGGACTATATTCTTTGTTCATACCTATGGAATGGAACTACGAGGGATACATTGACGCTTATGGGCTACCTGTATTCGATACGCCAAAAGAACCTGTTAAAGGAGTTGATGGTGAATTAATAGACATGGGTGTTATAGAACACTGGGATAATGAGGTTGAAGGATTAAAGAGTGATCAAGACGGATTAAATGAATTTTATCGACAATTTCCTAGAACAGAAAAGCACGCATTTAGAGATCAAACTAAAGATAGTATATTTAACTTAGTAAAAATATACGAACAAATTGATTATAACGAAGATCTGCGTAATACTAATATAGTTACAACAGGTAGTTTTCAATGGGAAAACGGTGTTAAAGACACAAAAGTTATGTTTATGCCTAATCCTAACGGTAGGTTTAAAGTATCTTGGGTACCTGGTTCAACTATACAAAATAGACAAATTAAAAAGAACGGAGTAAGGTATCCGGGTAACGAACATATGGGAGCTTTCGGTTGTGATAGCTATGATATATCCGGAACAACAGATGGTAAAGGATCCAAAGGTGCACTTCACGGACTAACAAAGTTTAGTATGGAAGATGCTCCTCCTAATTCGTTTTTCTTAGAATATGTAGCAAGACCTCAAACAGCTGAGATGTTTTTTGAAGACGTATTAATGGCTTGCGTATTTTACGGTATGCCTATACTTTGTGAAAACAATAAGCCTAGGTTACTATATCATTTTAAAAGAAGAGGATATAGAGGTTACTCAATGACAAGACCAGATAAGCTCTGGAACAAATTGTCAGTTACAGAAAAAGAAATAGGTGGTATACCTAACTCCAGTGAAGATATAAAGCAAGCTCACGCGGCTGCTATAGAAACCTACATACAACAATACGTGGGATACAAAGGAGACGAAGGTTATGGCGATATGTATTTTAATGAAACGCTAAACGACTGGAGTAAGTTTGATATAACTAAAAGGACAAAGTTTGATGCCTCTATAAGTTCTGGTCTTGCAATAATGGCTTGTAACAAAAACCTATATAGACCAAGCGCAGAAAGACAAAAGCAAAAGCTTAATATTAGCTTTACTAAGTATAACAATAATGGAGGAATTTCAGAAATAATAAAATAAAGCATGGCTGATTCAATTACAAAAAGTTTTTTCCCAAGTCAAGTAGCTAGCGATCAAGAGAAGATCTCTAACGAATATGGCTTAAGAGTTGGTAGAGCTATTCAAGACGAATGGTTCAACACTAATTCAGGAAATACTAGATTTAAAAGTAATCAAAATACATTTCACAATCTAAGGCTTTATGCTAGAGGAGAGCAAGGTGTTCAAAAATACAAAGATGAGTTATCTATTAATGGTGATTTGTCGTACTTAAACATAGACTGGAAACCTGTTCCTATTATACCTAAGTTTGTAGATATCGTTGTTAACGGTATATCTGATAGAACTTTTGATATTAAGGTTTATTCTCAAGATCCATACGGGGTCAGTAAGAGAACCGAATATATGGAGTCTATCATAAGAGATATACAAACTCAAGAACTAAATGAATTTGCTGCAGAGAATTTTGGAGTAAACTTATTCGAAAATCCACCAGAGCAACTACCTGATTCTAAAGAAGAGTTAGAAGTGCACATGCAGCTATCATACAAGCAGGGTGTAGAAATAGCAGAAGAACAAGCTATATCTACTATACTAGAAAGCAATAACTACGATCTATTAAAGAGAAGAGTAAACTACGACTTGGTTACTCTAGGTATTGGAGCTACAGCAAGTAGGTTTTCTAAATCAGAAGGTATTGTAGTTGACTATGTAAATCCCGCTAACCTAATATACTCATACACGGAATCGCCTTACTTTGACGATATATATTACGTAGGAGAAGTTAAGCTTGTGCCTATCAACGAAATAAAGAAACAATTTCCAGAATTAACAGACGAAGAGTTAGAAGGCATATCTAAACAATCTTTCCAAAACAACGGGTTCTCTAATAGAACTATCTCCAACTACAACCAAAGCGATTCAAACACAGTCCAATTACTGTACTTTAATTATAAGACTTACATGAACGAAGTCTACAAAGTTAAAGAAACCGCTACTGGAGCTTCAAAAGTGATCGTTAGAGACGACCAATTTGATCCACCTGTTGAATCATTAGAAAAAGAATTCGGGAAGCTCTCGAGGTCTCTAGAGGTACTCTACGAAGGAGTTATGGTTGTAGGAACGAACAAACTTCTTAAATGGGAGATGGCTAAGAATATGATGCGTCCTAAAAGTGACAATTCTAAAGTGTTACTTAACTATAATATTGTAGCACCTAGAATGTATCAAGGTAAGATAGAATCTTTAGTAAGCCGGATTACTGGCTTCGCTGATATGGTACAGCTTACGCATTTAAAGCTGCAGCAAGTACTATCTAGAATGGTTCCAGACGGAGTGTATTTAGATGCTGACGGTTTAGCTGAAATAGATTTAGGTAACGGTACAAACTATAATCCACAGGAGGCTCTTAATATGTTCTTCCAAACAGGTTCTGTATTAGGTAGATCATTCACTCAAGACGGAGATATGAATCCTGGTAAAATACCTATTCAAGAAATATCCACTGGAGCCGGAGGCGGAAAGTTAGCCTCGCTTATACAAACCTACAACTACTATCTACAGATGATAAGAGATGTAACAGGTCTTAACGAAGCCAGCGACGGGTCTACTCCTGATTCACGTGCTTTAGTTGGAGTACAGAAACTTGCGGCAGCAAATTCTAACACAGCAACTAGACATATATTAGACGGAGGGCTATTCCTTACTAGAAGATTAGCGGAGTGTTTGTCTTTAAGGATATCAGATGTATTAGAATTCTCTCCTTCTAAAGATGCTTTTATTCAAAAGATAGGCGGCCACAACGTAGCTACTTTGTCTGAGATGGAAGAATTACATCTACACGATTTCGGTATATTTATAGAATTATCACCGGATGAAGCTGAAAGATCTATGTTAGAGAATAACATTCAAACTGCGTTATCAGCAGGTCTTATTGACCTTGAAGACGCTATCGATATTAGAGAAGTTAAAAACTTGAAGCTAGCTAATCAAGTATTAAAGATTAGAAGAAAGAAGAAGCAAGAAAGAGATCAAGCCATGCAGCAGCAGAATATACAAGCTCAAGCTCAAGCGAACGCTCAGGCTCAACAAGTATCTGCTCAAGCAGAGGTTCAAAAGAATCAAGCACTTACACAGCAAAAAGCTCAGCTCATGCAAATGGAGAATCAATTTGAAATGCAAAAGCTACAAGCTGAAGTACAAGCTAAGAAGGATCTTATGGAAGTAGAATTCCAGTATAACATGCAGATCAAGAATATTGAAGTTGAAGGTTCTAAATCTAAAGACGCGCAAAAAGAAGACAGGAAAGACGAAAGAACTAAATTGCAAGCATCACAGCAAAGTGAGCTTATAGAGCAAAGACAAAACAATTCAGGCCCAAAAAGCTTTGAGTCCTCAGGAAACGATATCGTAGGCGGAGGATTTGACTTAGGTTCCTTCGAGCCTAGGTAATATTAATAGTAGTAATTTTATAATATTTTATCATGGAAGAAAACCAACAAGAAAACATTGCTGAAGAGCAAGTTGAACAAAACGAAACTAGTAGCGGCGTAGCTCAAGCAGAGGACGGAACTATTAAGATTAATTTAGGAGAACTGAACAAAGCTCAGGAAGCTCAACCAGAACCAGAAGTTGAACAACAAGAAGCAGTTGAACAACCTGCCGAAGAACACGTAACTCCTGAAGAAGCCGCTCCTATTTTACAGGAAGTACTTGAAGAAGTTACAGAGCCAGAAGCAACCAGTGAAGTAATTGAAGAAGAGCAGCTTGTAGAAGCCCCTCAGCCAACCGGTAGAGAAATGCCTGAAGCTCTTGAGAAATTAGCTGCTTTTATGGAAGAGACAGGAGGTTCTTTAGCAGACTACAACAAACTAAACGTAGACTACGACTCGCTTGACGAAAAGCAGTTGATGAGAGAATATTACGAAGATACTCACTCTCATTTAGACAGAGACGAAATAGATTTCTTACTAGAAGATAAGTTTGACTATGACGAAGACTTAGACGAGGAAAGAGATATTAAAAGGAAAAAACTTAAATGGAAACAAGAGCTGAACCAAGCTAAAAACCATTTAACTGACCTGAAGTCTAAGTATTATCAAGAAGTAAAATCTGGATCTAAATTAACACCAGATCAAAAAGAAGCGGTTGACTTTTTCAATCGTTATAAAAAAGAAAGTAAAGAAGCTACCACCATAGCTGAACGAGAGACTAATACGTTTCTAAGTAAAACCGATAAATTATTTTCAGAAGATTTCAAAGGATTTGATTTCAATGTAGGAGATAAAAATTATAGGTTTAACGTGAAAAATCCGGTCGAGGTTAAGAATACCCAAAGCGACATCAACAACTTTGTCAAGAAGTTCTTGAACGAAAAGAATGAGATGTCAGACGCTAAAGGTTATCATAAATCGCTGTTCACAGCTATGAACGCAGACGCAGTAGCGCAACACTTTTATGAGCAAGGCAAAGCCGATGCAATTAAAGGAAGTATTTCAAAATCTAAGAATGTTGATATGGACCCGAGAGGGGTTCATGAAAAAGTCAATATGTCTAATGGTTGGTCAATACGAGCGGTACCTAGCGAAAGCGCGGGAATTTCTAAACTTAGAGTTAGAAAATAAATAATCATTAAAAACACAAATTATGGGATTTGCAGGATCGCCAGGTACACTGGCTAATTTATCACACTTAACTCCACGACCTGTTAAAGGTTTGTTTGGAGACAACTATTTGTCCGTAGGAGATATGGACTTTACACAACAATTTCTTCCTGAAGTATACGAGAAAGAAGTAGAGCGTTACGGTAACCGTACAATCGCTGGATTCTTGCGTATGGTAGGAGCTGAAATGCCTATGGCTTCTGATCAAGTTGTTTGGTCTGAGCAAGGAAGATTGCACATCGCTTTTGACAACGTGCAAAAAACAGACGGAGACACTATTACTTTCGACAGCGAAGACGATGCTAAGCTCGTAGGAGTTGGAGCAACCATAGTATTGTCTGGTCCTCAGGGAACAATAAAAGGTTACGTTTCTGCTAAACCAACAGCTGCACCAACTACCGCTACTGTATTAGCTTATGGAGCTGGGAACATTGATGGCTGTGCGACTGCAGACGGAGCAACAATTAAGATTTTCGTTTACGGTTCTGAATACGCAAAAGGATCTAGCAATGCTGGAAACTCAATTGATGCTTCTTTCACTACTTTCAACAACAAACCAATCATCTTGCGCGACAAGTACAGCGTAAATGGTTCTGACGTTGCTCAAATTGGATGGGTTGAAGTTACTTCTGAGGCTGGTACATCTGGATACCTTTGGTATTTGAAATCAGAGCACGAAGCTCGTATTCGTTTTGAGGATCAATTGGAAATGACAATGGTAGAAGCTGAAAAAGCAACCCCTACTTCGTCAGTAGCTACAGCAGGTGGTCCTTCTGGAGCTAATTCTGGAACTGAAGGTTTATTCTCTGCATTGAGCACAAGAGGTTTGGTATACAACGATCAAGACTTTGGAGGAGCTAATGGATTGGATGATTTCGATACTATTCTTCAAGAATTGGACAAACAAGGAGCAATCGAAGAGAACATGCTTTTCCTAGATCGCGCTACTTCTTTGGGTATGGATAACATGCTAGCTGCGCAAAACTCTTATGGATCTGGAGGAACATCCTTTGGTGTATTTGAGAACAGCGAAGATATGGCTTTGAATCTTGGTTTCTCAGGTTTCCGTAGAGGATCTTATGATTTCTACAAGACTGACTGGAAATACTTGAATGATTCAACAACTAGAGGATCTATTGGAGATATCGAAGGAGTTCTTGTACCTGCTGGTACATCAACTGTTTACGATCAATCACTTGGTCAAAACATCTCAAGACCTTTCTTGCACGTACGTTACCGAGCTTCTGAAGCTGATGACAGACGTTTGAAGTCTTGGGTGACTGGATCTGTTGGAGGTAACTACACTTCTGATGCTGATGAAATGAATGTACATTTCCTTTCTGAAAGAGCATTGTGTGTACAAGCAGCTAACAACTTCGTATTGTTGAAAGCAACTTCATAATACTCAAGCAGTAAATTACTGTAATTTTTACCCTCGTTTTATCGACGGGGGTAACTATTACTTTTTTAAATTATTTAATTATATTATATCATGGCAAAACAACAAGCAATTAAAAAAGCAGAGGCGACGCCTCAACCAAAAGCAACTGTAGCAAAACCTGCTCCAGTTCAAACAAAACAAGTGGAACCTAAAAAACCTACTTGGGAAATTAAGGATAGACTATATACTTTAAAAGGTAACAAGAAACCATTAGTATATACCATTCCATCAAAACACTCGGCGAGAAAACCATTATTATGGTTCGACGAAGATAAAGGATATCAAAGAGAAATTAAGTACGCAACCAACCAGCCTTCTGTATTTGCAGATGAGCAACAAGGTGTAGCTACTTTAGGTAGAATTGTTATAAGAGACGGCGCTTTGCGCGTTCCTAAAGAACAGCAAGTTCTTCAAAAACTTTTATCTTTGTATCACCCAATGAAAGACCGTACTTACGAAGAATACAACCCAGTTCAAGAGGCTACAGACGAAGTATCGTGGATTGAAGCAGAGCTAGAGGCTATGAACGCAGCAAAAGCGATGTCTTTAGAAGAAGCAGAAGCAGTACTAAGAGTAGAATACGGAAGTGAAGTAAGTAACAGCACTTCTAGTGAACTTAAAAGAGATATACTTGTATTCGCTAAGAAACAACCTTTATTGTTCTTAGAACTAGCCGGTGACGACAACGTAATGCTACGTAACTTTGGAATCAAAGCTGCTGAAGCAGGTATCGTTAAGCTATCTAGTGATCAAAGAACTTTCTTTTACGGAGATGGCAACAGAAAACTTATGACTGTTCCATTTGACGAGCACCCTTATAGTGCATTAGCTTCCTTCTTTAAAACAGACGAAGGTATGGAAGTATATAAGGCTATTGAAAAAAGATTAAATTAGCCACCTTATAGTGATAGCCGCTGTAACAGGCGGCTTATCATTATAAAATAACGAAACATATGAGCGTAAATATAAACACTGTTTATCAAACAACACTTAGTCTACTCAATAAGGAACAAAGAGGGTATTTAACACCTCAACAATTTAACTTGTTCGCTAATCAAGCGCAGTTAGACTTATTTGAGCAGTACTTTTATGACATTAACCAATTTGGTAGAGTACCTGGTAACAGTACAGAATACTCTGATATGCTCGGGATTCTTGAACAAAAAATAAATTCTTTTGAAGTGCTTGACTTTGTTCCCGGATACTACGGTGGTGGTTTAGTAAAAGCCAATGACACTTACAGAGTAGGAACCGTCCTGTACAACGGAATTGAATGCCGAAGAGTTACCGCAAAAGAACTTCTTCAACTGCGTAGATGCCCTTTAGTAGCACCTACTGACACTATGCCTGTGTATGTAGAAAAAAGAAACTCCGCTACAAACGCAAACACATCTTTCGGAGTGCTTAATGTGTTTGGATCAGGTTCAGCTGAAAAAACTTCTGATGTTCTTCTTAATTATATTAGGAAACCAAGCGCTCCAAAGTGGGGCTACAATATAGTATTTGGGGAAGCTTTATACAATTATAGCACTTCAAACAACTTTGAGCTACACACATCCGAAGAAACAGAACTTGTTATGAAAATATTGGAATTAGCAAGTATAGCAATAGAGGATATACAGCTTTATCAAGTAACCGCAGGAGAGGAGTCAAAGAATATTCAACAACAAAAAGCATAATAAATGGGATTATTACCGAATGGAACAGACCAGGAATATTACAACGGAGACGAATTTGGCAATTACCAATATATTAGTCTACAAAACATAATTGACAACTTTACGGTTTCTTATGTAGGAGAAGAAAAACTTATAAGTAAGGTTAAAAGAACGGATATAATTTTTCATGCTAGCAGAGCTATTCAAGAATTTAACTACGATACTTTCCCTATAGAGGAAGCTCTAGAGATAGAAGTAACTTCTCAACTTCATTTTGTCTTACCTAGAGACTACGTTAACTACGTTAAGCTTTCTTGGACAGATGACAGTGGTACTCAGAGAATAATATACCCTACTTCCAATACAAGTAACCCTAAAGCTATTTTACAATCCGGCACAGGAGAGTACTTATACGATGCTTCCGGTAATCTAACTTTCGCTGTAAATTCTGAAACTTTGAATAAATTTAAAGACGCTCCCAATGGGCAGAGTTCTGAAACGCAAGACAATTTATATAAACACAATAGGGGATCTAGATATGGACTGAGTCCAGAACAAACGCAGTCTAACGGGGTTTTTTACATAGACAAGCTAAAAGGTATTATAAGGTTCAGTTCTAACATGGTTGGAAAAATAGTAACGCTTAGTTATATATCAGATGGTGTTTCCGGAGATAATCCCAAAGTGCCTAAACTAGCGGAAGAAGCTATCTACAAGTACATAGCCTATGCCATATTGTCGTCTAAAACAAATGTACCTGAATATGTTGTGGCTAGATATAAAAAAGAAGCTTCAGCGACTAGAAGAAACGCTAAAATAAGATTATCAAATATGAAGACTCTCGAGATTGCACAAGTAATGAGAGGTAAGTCTAAGCAAATAAAACACTAGAATATGCCAGAAATAAATAATACATTCGTTAAGGGGAAAATGAATCAAGATCTTGACGAAAGACTTGTACCCTCTGGCGAATATAGAGATGCTATAAATCTTGAAATATCTACTTCAGAAGGCGCAAATGTCGGTTCATTGCAAAATATACTAGGGAACGAAATAAAAGACAACAATTTTATAGACCCGCAAACAGGTCAAGTTAGTACTTGGAATGGATCTGGTATTTCTAACATCAACGGGCAAACAATAGGTTCCTTTGTTGATAATCAATACGACCGTATATATTGGTTTATTGCGGGTAATAATGGCTTTAGCGCTATAGTTGAGTTTGTTCAAGCTACAGGAGTTGTCGTGCCTATATTAGTAGATTTGTTTGGTATATTAAATTTTAGCGAAGACTACTTAATAACAGGTGTAAATATTATTGAAGGAAATTTATATTGGACAGATGATCAAACTGAGCCCAAGACCCTCAATATTGATGAATGGAGAAAATATAGCACGCAAAGCAACGGTACTCCGTATGACTTTGCACGTCACACCCGGCTCCCCATATTTCAATCTCAAAGCACTAGACCCTGGGAAGAAGCTGACATTACAGTAATAAAGAAACAACCACTTTCACCACCTACACTAACTTTATTAGATACTTTTAGACCTGGTGTTAATAACACATTTTCTTTCAATAAAAATTTTTCATACCAGGATCCTAATAACCCTGGCTCGTATCTTCCCCTTCCTCCTAGGGCTACTTTTACAATAACTACATCAAACGATGTTTCAGGTTTTAAAGTAGGTGATAATATAGAAGCCTTAAGTACTGGAGGAGGAGGCAATCCTGAGGACTCACAAGGAGCCGAGGTTAAGTTTCAAGTAAAAACCTTGCCTGTATACTCCCCGACAAGCTCTTCTTATGATATGGAATGTATTATGGGGTCTTTTTCCGCTCCAAGTGATTTTGTTATAAACTCTACAGCTGTTTTTCAAGCAGACTTAATAGAACCTGATGGCATTTTTAAACTAGACTTCGTGAGATTTGCTTACCGTTACAAGTTTAATAACAACCAATATTCACCTATAGGTCCGTTCACAGAAGTAGCATTTAAGCCTTCTGGCATATATGAATGGGATAGCGCAAAAGGATTTAATTCTAGCATGGAAAACAGCGTTAAAACCATAGAGCTTTCAGGTTTTGAAACAGTGGATAACATAGAAGAAATTGAAATACTTTACAAAAACGATGTTTCTAATGTTATTTATTCTGTTGATAATATAAAAAGGAATGTATTGTTAACCGGTTACAAATATACATTAGACACTGAATTGATACATTCTGTAATAGATAGCAATCAGATACTTAGGCCTTGGGACAACGTTCCTCGTTTAGCTAAGAGCCAGGAGTTAATATCAAACAGGATAGTGTACGGTAACTACTTACAAAATTTTAATGTAGACAAGTCACATAAAGCTTTAGAGTTTTCTTTTTTAAGCGAAAACCCGATAACTGAAGATTTAGCACCTCAGACTACTACTAAATCCGGAAGATCTTACCAAGCTGGAATTGTTTATATGGACCCATACGGACGGCAATCGCCTGTGCTCTCATCTTCTGATTCAGCTATTGAAATAGACAAAAAATATTCACCAGCTAAAAATTCTTTACAAATTAAGGGGCCTAATGTTGCTCCAAGCTGGGCTACTCATTTTAAGTATTTTATAAAAGACTCCTCGAGTGGCTACTATAACTTGGCTATGGACAGGTATTATATAGCTGAAGATGGAAACTTTTGGTTATCCTTCCCTTCTTCGGACAGAAATAAGATCACAGAAGATTCTTTTATAGAACTTAAAAAAGCACACGGATCTGAAGAGCCTGTATTGGAAAATAGTAAATTTAAAGTATTGAGCATAGCCAATGAAGCTCCTGATTTTATAAAAGAAAAAACTACCAAAATTGGAGAGGTTGTTGACGATAATATTTTCGATACATCGGATTACCCGGCTCCAAATGCTCAATACCTTGATGTATTAAAATCCGAGTTAGACGCTTCTACGGCTAAAGGCGTAGAGTCTAAGTCCGGCATATATTTAAGTGTACAGGGGAACCTTAAGGCTACGCAGATTATTAAGGTTGCTACAGTATCCTTGTTCGGCAATTATTATAGGTTCCACTTACAAGGTAATCTTCCTTCAGACATAGAAGAAATAGTGGGAAGTAATCAAGCCTTAGCAGACAGTTTAGGTGTCAGGTTTTTTAGTAAAGAAATTTTAAATAAGCCAGAATTTACAGGTAGGTTTTTCGTAAAACTAGACAGTCAAAGTTTAGCTAAACGATATATAGCTGCTGAGAAAGACGAAGAAGAAGCTGAAGAGTTTGCTGTGTCGGCTTCAGTGTCAAATATTAGAAGGACAAAAATTACTTCATACAACAACATAACGGCCTGGAAAAATTATGTCAGACGGGGGTGGTCAGCAGATGAGTCGTCTTCTTATAGACTTTCACCTAGCGGAATTGAAAAAACTGGCTTCGGAGTAAAAGCTGGCGAAACCAAAATAAGCATAAGCTACCACGGACAAAGACCAGCAGCACTAGGTGGTGGAGCAACCTCTGGAGACGCGGTTTTTGTAAACGCTTTAAAAACACCTGGAACTAAAATATCTATTACAGGGATAGGTGATGACAGCACTGTGTATCAAATTATAGAGACCCAAGTGCACTGGATTCGAAATTACGATAGATCTAAAACTAATGGATGGGGCTATTTGAACGAAAGCGATTTGTATTGGGGTAGTAATAAAAGAGCTAGGTTTGATTTAGTTTTAAACAAGGAAATTCAAGGAAACGGCGTCAATAATAATGATTTCCCATTAGACTACAACGGTGACGGCAGTCAATCTAATAATATTTTTGGTATTAACATATTGACCAGCTTAGATGATTCAAACTCTTTTTCTAGCTCAAGTCCCGCTATATTCGAAACAGAACCTACGGAAAAAGTGGATTTGGACATATACTTTGAAGCTAGTAAAGCTTTTCCTATAAGTGAGTTGAACAACTTAAAAACATTAGATTATTATAATTCGTTTTCTTTTGGTAACGGAGTGGAATCTAATAGGATTAGGGACGACTTTAATGCACCTGTTATAGCTAAAGGAGTTAAGGCTTCGTCGACGTTATCAGAGCCTTATCAGGAAGACAGGTTATCTACAGGGCTAATATATAGCGGTATATTTAATTCTACGTCCGGAACCAATGAGCTAAACCAGTTTATACAAGCGTTACCTATAACTAAGAATTTAGACCCTGTATACTCGTCGATACAGAAGTTGCACGCTAGAGATACAAACTTGGTCGTGTTCTGTGAAGACAAAGTACTAAGGATATACGCTGACAAAGACGCTTTATTTAACGCTGACGGTAATACGAACCTTGTTTCTACAAACAAAGTATTAGGTAACGCGGACGCTTTTGCAGGAGAGTTTGGTATATCTAAAAATCCAGAGTCTTTTGCTTCTTACGGCTTTAGAGCGTATTTTACAGACAGCAACAGAGGTGTAGTATGTAGGCTTTCGAATAACGGCATAGAAGTTATATCTGACTATGGAATGGTTGATTTCTTCGCGGACAACCTAAGTAATTCGTCCAGCATAGTAGGTAGCTTCGACGATGACAAGTCCTCTTATAATATATCTGTTCGCAATCTTACTAGTGAGTGGAAGAACAAATTTAAAGGCTTTTCAAAATCGTATGGCTCTAGTAACTGGACTGAATATATTCCTAATGACACTGTTTTGTCTTTCAAAGAAAAAACAAACGGATGGGAAAGCAGAAAGTCTTTTTCTAAATACGGGGGGGCTTCTTTAAACGATGTTTATTACACGTTTTACGGAGGCGAAATATGGGAACATAATATAGCTACAGTAGACAGAGGAAAATTTTACGGAGTGCATTTTGATAGTGCCGTAAAGTTCGTAATAAATGAATTACCTGCTTCCGCTAAGAAGTTCAAAGCTTTAAATTATACAGGATCAAACTCTAAGGAGTATAGATATCAGTTAAACTCTCAATATCCTAAGCTAAAAATTGCTGAAGTAATAGCCGAGGAAATAACACCTACTATTGAAACAGTACATAAAGAAGGCTGGTACGCTAAAAGCTTAACTACAGACTTACAGAGTGGGTTCATAAAAGAATTTGCTAATAAAGAAAATAAATTTTTTCAAAAAATAACAGGTGACAAGTCTTATTTTAATTCTTTAACAGACAACAATTTAGACGCAAAAGAATCCTCTGTACAAGGCCTAGGGTCTCCTGTGAGTATAGGAGGAAACTACGTTACCGAGGTGAGTCTTAGCTTTTTTGTAGATCCTACTTGCTTCACTAAAATACCATAAACTATGATTACAACAGAAGTTGACAACATTATTATAACACAAAAGGATTATAAAGGAGAAGTAGGAAACCTTCTTATAAACTACACAGGTCCGCAAGTAAATTTAATGATGAATCCCAAACAGGGATACGCTCAAAGCTATACAGATTTTTCTTGGAACGGCACCCCTGGCGACGGTATTGATAACGTCACATTTCATTATGCAGGAGGAAACCAGGTGCTTTGCAAGTTAACTATAAACCCTAATTACGAAATACCGGTAGGAGGCATTAGTTTCCCTGTATGTATTAGTGGAAAATCTACTCTTATACCTATTAGTTTAAATACTACTTTTGATGTTGTGGCTCAAAACGCCACTAGGACAGCGGGACCAACTCTGCCTGGGAGTATTTTGTCTAACGGCGACCGGGGTAGTACGACGCAAGTTATAGACGCTACCTTAACAGCAGACACGGGTTACAGGTTTGCTTCTACAAGCGAGGGTAGGTACGAGATAGCTAATACAATATCAAGTAGCAGTCTAACTGACGAACAGTGGAATGTCGTAGAAACATGGGGGACAGACCCTAACACGGGAGATTATACGTCTTATAGAGTACAAGCTGATTATACATTTCCTAGCTCGCCTGGCTCTTACAATTTTGATATGTACGGCACAGCCGAAGCAATACCGGCAGCTGTGCCTAAAATTATTAACGGCTTTGACAGCGGAGATTTTTCAAGTGTAAACTGGAAAGGGACAAGCCGCACTTTTACTATGTACGGTACGTCTGGAGCTACGTTCGACTACTCTCTTGATTCCGGAGGAACTAATTATGGAAGCGGGAGCGTTGTAGTCGCAACTGAAGGGTATGGTGCTATCCCTCTTTTAACATTTCCAGAAAGAGCAGCCACGACAACTAGAAATTTTACTTTGACTATAACAGCTACTGGAACCACTACCTTAAACTCAACCGCGTTTGGAGGATCCACGGCAACGCATGGCTTTACAATAGTACAAGCGATTCAAGACACTGTGTTCATAACTAGAAACGTAAGCGTAATAAATTCTAATGAAGCAGGTGGGTACAATGGATACCAGGGATGGGTGGCTGACAGCTTAGGGTTTGCATATCTTAAAAATGGAACTTATATAAAGATAGAGTACCCTATGGCAGATACCCTTAGCTCTCCTGGAATTCCTACCATAATTACAGATACCTTTGAGGTACCCATAGAAACAGATATTAATATTAGAATAGGTTATACTCAAAAGGCTATTCCCAACCCGGGTAATTATTATTTACAGTCTGAAACAACAGGTATGACAAGCGCCGACGCGACAACAGAGGAAACTGTACCGGCAACAAGTGGCTCTACAGAGGCTCTCACTGCTACTTTTGAAAGCCCTGGAGCAGGAGTCGCTACTGCAGGAGTAATAAACCTATCTGCTCAAGACAGCCAGTTTTAATCAATAACAATGCAAATAAAAATATAGGAATATGGGAAACATGATACTAACTTTTTCTGAACCAGTTAACGCAGCAGCTCAGCCAGGTGATATGGTATATTTTACTGACGACCCGGAAGGAGAAGCAATATACCCTATAGGGCCTATATCTAGCATGCCTACATCAGCAGGAGTAGAAGGCGTGACTTTAAATATTACAACCACACCGTCAGTTAATAGGCCTAGCGTTAGTAGTTTTATTTTCTTTGTTAAAGACAACGAAGCTAATTCATCTGCTCTATTGGGTTACTACATGGATGTTGAATTAAGAAACGATTCACCAAAGTATGCAGAAGTGTTTTCTTCTGGTACAGAGTTCTTTGAGAGCAGTAAATAATACGTAATAATAACTTATACAAAACTTAATACACTATGATAGGATTAGGAGTGGTGAAAGGTTTAGCAGGCATAGCTGGTGGACTTATAGGCCAAAAAGGCAGAAAAGCAGAACTACGCGCTGCAAAACAAGAGTACGCTGAAAATAAACAAAGACTTCAAGGTTTAGACACATCTAATCCTTATACGAACATGGAGAATACCATGGAAGACTTGACTGTAAATACACAGCAAGCAGACTTCACTGCTCAACAACAACAGCAAGGCTTAGCTAATACTATGACTGGTATGAGGCAAGCAGCAGGGGGTAGCGGTATAGCAGCTTTAGCGCAGGCAATGGCAGGACAAAGCTCAGCAAACGCTCAGCAAGCTTCAGCTAGTATTGGTCAGCAAGAAGCTTCTAATCAAGCAGCAGAGCGATCAATGGCTGGGCAGTTACAGTCTCTAGAAAGACAAGGAGAATTGATATCAAGATCTCAGGAGAAAGAAAAAACCGAAACACTATTTGGTATGGCTCAACAAAGAATGGGTGCAGCACAAGCAGATGTGAACGCAGCAAGAGCATCTATAGCAGGAGGCATTGGAGGTGTTATAGGAGGAGCTATGACTGGTGGATTAGGAGAAGGAGTACAAAACTTTTTAGGAGGAACAGCTAATAAACCAAGTACAGGAGCTTTTACAAAATTTATTCAGGATACTGACACAACTGAATCAGGGTTTACTTATAAGCCGCAATCATCATTTTTAAAACGAGGAAACTAGAACAAATAAGTATGGCAAAAGTAAATTTAATAGAAGGAGAAAAAGCAGCTAGGCAAGGTACGTTCATTGACATAGCTAAGGCTGCAGAACCCGCATTCAAAGCAGCTGAATTAAAAATAGCAGAGAGAGAAGCAGAAGAAGAAGCAAAAAGACTTGAAGACGAAGCAAAGGTCGATGCTGCTGAACAAAAAACAGCTACTTACCTAGGTCAAATGACCTCTAACGTAGACTTAACCAAACTTTCGGATGATCAAACACAAGTAGTACAAAAATGGGCAGCAGGGCAAAAAGACCTCTATTTAGAAGCTGCTAAGAAGTTAAGTAATTTGAAGTCTACAGACCCTGGCTATTTAGAGCAAGTAGATATCATGAATGGCGTTAATAGATCTTTTGTGAACGCGGACGCGAACATAAAAAACTATGTTAAAAACAAAATAGAGTACAAAGCAGATTTTGATGAAGGCAACTTATCAAAAGGAGATGCCACTAGATACGCACAGGCATCAGATTTATACGATCCTTCTGCTACTTTCAGCATGTCTGGTAAAGGAGGTATGTTTTTTGGAGAAGGCAAAGATTCTATAAATTATAACGATTGGACACCGCCTGCGGCTCTTGCTCATACTCAAGCGACGGCAATATTTAAAATAGCATCGGACGCTCACGACGTTTCTTTTTCTAGCGGGCAAGCAGTAACATCCGACAAGTTAAAGGTTTATAAATCGCAACTTAATGATCTCATCGGCAAAAACCCTGATATTATAAAGTCTTTAGCTAAAGATAATTTATTAACCGACTATCGCGAAAAGTTACCAGAATATAGCGGTAAACCGGAAGATTATCAAGAATGGAAAAATAATTATATAGATAAGATACTAGAAGGTGTAAAAAATTCTTCCAAACAAGGAGTTGAAGAATACAATATAAAAAACAACATAACAGCAACTTACAGAGGGTACACAGAAGCCGAACTTCAACAGCAATTTGACAGCAAGCGAAATATAACCAGAGGAGGAGGAATAGTGTACAAGTATATTACTATGCCCCCCGGGAATTTTAAATACGAAAACGGTGAATATTTTAAGAACGATAAATCAGTCTCCAAGGTTGTGAAACAAGAACTAGATTATATAGACGCTATTCAAGGAACTGCGGGAGCAGCCGCTAATTTTACTGCTGAGAACCCGTTTACCCCTGGTTACATGGCTATAGACACAAAAAACAATACCTACCAAAACAATTTCTTAAAAAGCCCATTGGAACTAGCTTCAATACTTGTTACTAAAAAGAACACAACCAACTAATAAAATACAATACAATGCCAACAAAAAAATACTACGACTCTCAAAATAACGAAGTTGATAATTCTGAATTGTCAGAATTGTCTGGAATACTAGGTATTTCTATAGAAGAAGCCGCTGAAAGAGAAGGTTATACAACAAATTTTCAAACGGACCCTCTCAAGAAAAACGGTGCAAGTGCAGGGTCGTCAAACACAGCACCGAGTGGGGATTTAGGTTCGGTAAATACTTCTTCGGCATCACAAGAGGATGACCCTTACGCTAAATACTATATTACAGCAGAAGACTTAAAACAAGAAGAAACTGATGTGGTCGATCTACTGAATAAAAAGCTTTCTAGACTAGGTTTAGTCACTAGCCCAAGTACTGCTTTCGGTAGTCTTGATGCGATTAACATAAATATTGCTGGCCGGGAAAAACCTAGAATGCCAGGAGCTTTAAGCGGGATGGTAGCTCTTTTTGAAGAGACTATAGGTAACCCTATGGACATCTTTTTTTCAACAGCTGTAGGCGCAGACAGAACAGACGAAGAACTTAAAAAAGCTGTTGAAGAAGTAAATAGACTTATAAAAGGAATAGGAGACCAAAGTTTCTTAGGTAAAGCTAAAGAAGACGTTAAAGATAAGTACGATAAGTACTCTGAATATATAAAGCCTAATGACATAAGTAATGAAGAGGCTAGCGAAAAAATGAAAGCAGAGTTTGCTAGGTCGTTTAGAGTTATTAAGAGTAAGGAAAAAGACACCACAAACCAAACATCAAGCTATGCCGGCCTTGGAGGATATGTAGAAGAAGGTAGAGAAGCTACCGAAGAAGATTTTGCAAGCAAGAGAGACTTTGATCTTTACAATGAATGGAACGAAACAGGTATTATACGCGACTTTTCAGAAGATGAGATTAGGGCATGGGACGCGGAACGTAAAGACAAAATCAGAAAGAAAAAAAGCTCTGAATATGTTAGCGATCTAGAGGTCCTTGATAGAACAAAAATATATGCGCTAGCTACTCAAGACGAAGAAGATATACTAAACTTTAACAAACAGTATGAGGACTACAATAAAACAGCGAAAAGTTTAGACGAAGCTATAACCAACCTAGAAGAAGATAGAACCCAGGAAAATTACGACCTAGCTAAAAGTATTCAAGCCCAGTTTATCAAAGAGCAGGAATTGTTGCAGGCTACTCAAGCTAAAGCTGTTGATAGCGGGTTGCTGGATAGAGCAAATACTTTACCTTACGCTTTACAGGACTTAAGCAAAAACTACAATAGACTTAATCAGCTTAGATCAGGCTTTAAATCGCTTGGAGCTGATATTGGATTTGGAGTAGTACAACTACTCGATGCGTTCGTTCGGCCAGACAGGTTGTTTACTGAAACTACTCTTGAAAGAAACAAAAGAATGGAAGACACATTCGGCCTTGTAGGACTTGGTAGTGATTTGATTAAAGAAACCGAAGACTATCAAACAGCTGTACAAGTTGATGAAATTAGAAGCGTAAAAGATGCGGGTAGATGGGTAGCAGGATCTATGCCTAACCTAGTACCCTCTTTAGCTATGGCTTTTACAGGGCCGGCAGCATTGCCTTTGTTTGCCTTGTCTGGATTTGGAGGTAAAGGAATGACTATCGCTATTGATCAGCAAGAAGCTTATAAGCGTTTAGTTGAGAATAGAAAAATATTAGAGGAGAACCCTAATATAGACGGCTTTGAAAAGACTCTAATAGAGCAGCAGATGGAAAAGGATGCTAAAGTAGTAAACATTTCTAATATACAAGCCATCAGCACGCAAGTATTGTACGGAGCAGCTGAAGTTGCGTTCGAAGGCTTGGTTACTATGAAGCTATTGAAAGGAATAAGTAAAGGTGTTAAAGATCTACCTGGTGTAACAATAAAATCGGGTTTTAAGTTTGCTGGTAAGCAATTAGGTAAAGCTCTATACAAAGAGGGAGGGTCAGAATTTGCTACTACCTTTGTTCAGAACTTTGGAGATAGATATATATTAGGAGAAAACAAAAACCTTTTCGAAGGAGGTCTTGAGTCGTTTGCTCAAGGTGCTTTAATGGGGGGCGGATTTGGTGCTGCGGTAGCAGGTAGAGGCTTTAAACAAGCATTTGTAAGTTCTTTAGCTACGAAATCAGAGATGAGTGGGTTAAAAGACATAACTAATAAGCTTAGAGATTTAACAGGAGATAGCTCAATACAAGGGCCATCTTCATTAGACGATGTTAATATAGACAGCTTATACGAGCCTGAAATAGCATCAGCAATAAAAGAATTGGTAAAAGAAGGTAAAGCTAAAGAGGACGGCGTCATGTTCAAATTGGGCAGTAGCTTGTCTATCGAAAACGCAAAAGCGGTTGATGATATAAACTTAGAAATAACTGAAGCTAATAAAAGATTTACCCAAGCAGCAGCTAACCCTAATGTAAAAGCCGCTGAGTTAACAGCTTTAGAAAAGCAAACAAGACAGAAGATAGATAAACTATATGAAGCTAGGGAAGAAATATTAACCAACGAAAGCAGCATAGCTAAAACAGAGTCGAATGCAGCGTCTCAAGCGGTATATTTTGAAAGCAGCAACGGGTATAAAATGTATAGCGCTAGAATGCTTAATGAAAGCTCTGCGGGTATTAACTTAGAGTATTCTAAAATAAGCGAAGAAGAGAAACAGCAAGGGTACGACGAAGCTAAGATTGCTCTGCAAAAGGAAAGCGAAGACGGTAAGCCACCAACAGCTGAACAAATTAAAGCTGAAGCACAAAAAAGATACCGAGTAAAAGCGTACAAGACAAGAATTAATCAAGGAAGAAAAAACGCACAGAAGTTTGCTGAAGACAATGATTTAGGTATAGAGTTTATAGTGGTAGAAGGAGATAATTCGGGGAAACAAATGGTTGAAGCCTACGAAACCCACGCTCCAAAGCTGTTAAATAAACCCGTTGCAAAAGGAAGCACAAAAACGATGAGACAAGCTCTCTTAGACGGGAGTATCGAAGGAAACGCAGTTACAGACAATTTAGTTATTATAAACTTAGAAGCAGCGGCTGAGAAGGGCAGAACAGGAATTTTTGCTCATGAGGTGTTACATGTTTATGCTAAGAAGATACTCGGTAAAGAAAATGCTACTCTTAATGCAGCAGGAGAAGTCTTGCTAGATTACCTAGAGAAAAACCAACCAGATTTATATGCTAAAGTTAAATTTAGAATAGATCAGAGCTACACCAATAAAGACGCTAAAGGCAATATTGTTAAAAGCACTGCTTACTACGAAGAAGCTATGAACGCTATGTCTGATGTATTAGCTGATGGGCAAAAAGTAGATGAAAGAACTATAGACAAAATTAGATTATTTGTAAATAAGCTTTTACCTGCTTCGATGGCTTTTAAGAAATCTGAAGGAGAGAGTGTTTATTACTTCGTTAAAGACTTTAATAAGTCTAGCCACTTTGGCGGAAAAACTGTCCAAAACCCTGTAGTAAAAGTAACTACGCCTGAAGAAGATAAAAGTGAAACTACAGAAGAATCCAATAAGTTAAGTATTACTGTTGACAGTATAAACGAGCAAATGGATGCGTTAGATGAGCGGCTTAATGACGATACTATAGATTTTGACAATTATAGTCAACAGATGGAAGCTTTAGAAGCTAAATTAGAAGCAGCTGAAAAAGGAGAAGTAGTTGAAGAGGTTAAGATTGAAAAACCTAAGTCAAAAACAGTAAACGCTGTTAAAACAGAAGAAAGAGTTAAAGAAAGAAAAGATAAAAAGCAGATTGGAGATGCTCTAAACGATATGATTCCTGCTGATATGACTTCCGCTGAATGGAAGAACGTAGCTGGTAAAATAATTGTAAAGTTGCAAGACGGTATGTTATTTCCTTTAGTCAAAAAAATGGCTGCACGAATGGGTATTGTTGCTGACAATGTTTACGGTAAAACTTTTCAAGAGTTTTATGACGAGGTTATTGGAGTACAGTTAGTTAAAAACATAATGAGCTTTAAACCAAAGACTGAGCAAAATCCTAACGGGAATGATGACTTTGGAGGATACCTTATTGGTAGTCAAGCAGGTATAACAAACAGGATTAAAGAAGCCTTAATTAAGTTTAAAAAGCAATCAGAATTGTCTCAAGCTAAAGATATAACTGAAGCTAAAGGTATTGCAACAGAACAAGAGGTTGCGCCTACATTAGATGAAAAATCTAAGTATAAAAACTTACTACAACAAAAAGTATTGAGTACTGAAGGCTTGAAACAAGTTAGAAGCAAAATGATTACTATCGTAAGAGTTTTGAAATCCAAGCTTGATACTGTTGTTTCTAAAAACGTTAGCACATCACCTATTATAAACGAAATAAGATTAGCTGCTGGTAAGCAACTGGATCTTACTTTCAAAGAAGAGATGGGTGGTAAGAAAAATCTTCAGCTTCGTAACTGGACAATAGAAAATAAACAAGCCATTGTAGAAAACGCAACTACAACATGGTTGATGGGTAAAGACACTGGATCGAAAGTTCAAGGAGGGTTACCTATTGCTATTGAAAAGTCTGTAGATGGTAAGTTTCTTCCGTATCCTGAATGGGTTGGTAAAAAAATTGACAGAGAGACTACTGAAGGTAGAGGTCAAACTTCAGGTAATCAAATAGTAAGAAGAGCAAAGTCTGCTAATATAAACGATGCAGAATTCGCTGACTTTATTACTAAAGAGAATGGTGCACCTATTCCTGGTAGAAAAGAAGCGCTTGCTAAAATGCTTGCTGAAGAAACTGCGTTTGACTTACTTAAGTTAGACATGGAAACAGACGGACCTGTGTTCGAAGCCTTAAAAGCGAATCAAGAAGCATTAGGAGCTGTTATCACTGAAGCTGTTAAGCAAGAAGTATCTAGGCAAATTGAAAGAGGAAATATAAAGTTTAGCGTAGGGCAAAGTATAAATGAAGGGGTTGATTTACTCGCTGCTAACCAAGGTGATACCAGTTCTTTGACTGTGCGATCGTGGTTAACAGAACAAAACGATGAAGTTAAAAAATACTGGGACAAATATGTAGTTCCTGCATTTGCTAAGCTTTCGACTGCTGTAAAAAGCGAAATTAAAAATAACTTAAAAGCGTATGAAAATAGATTCCCAGAACTGAAAGAAGCTTACAAAGGGTTTGCTAACAACGTTTTAAAAGCCACCGATCTTAAAAAGAACGCAAAAGCTACCGCTGATCTTCAAGGTTTTCAAGCTGGTTTTTCAAAAGCTGTAGGTAACTTATTTAATTCTATACCTGGTTTTAACATAATGGGTAGCAGTACTAGATCTGGTGAATTAAATGAAGAAACACGTAACAATCTAGAACAAGAACCAAAACTAGGTACGTATAGCAAAAGTATGGCAGCAGGAGTAAGAGCTGCTTTGCCGGATGTTATTGTTTTCAACATGGGTACTCCGACGATTAATGCTTTACTAAACTTTATTACAAGTAACCTAAAAAGCGGAGGTTTAAAAATGCTTACTGACCTAAGCAATAGCACTATAGGTAAACGTATGGCAGCCGCTAAAATTGCTAACGCTGTTTTATTTAAGTTCGTTAATGTATCAGCGCTTGAATCTGTATTAGACTCTAGTAACGTAGTTAAAGCATACGAAGGATTCTTAAGATGGTTAGAATCAAATAACAACAATAGTAAAGGGCTAAAAGGGCTTGGGTTCTTACAAGGTATCGAAGTTCTTGAGAATCAGCCTATATATACAGCAGTGAACGGTAAAAAATACTACTCCAGAGGAGGATTAAAAGTGGTTACTGCTACTCAACAATCGAACACGGGCAAAGGTCTTGTAGTTAATACTAAGCACACTAACTGGAAAGAGGCTGAAGCTTTCTTAACTAAAAAAGGTGCTTTTAAGAATCTTAAAAACTTTGCCACAAATAAAGATTATGACGGCATACCTGAAAAACAAAAGTTAGATTTTGTTAAAAACATAATGATTGCTGAAGCTTTGAAAACAACATTAGAGCATCAAAAGTCTATGGGTAAAGTAGCTAAGCAGTTACAAGTAGCCGCAGCAGAGGCAACCCAAAAATGGATAAAAAGCGGAAAAACTGCAGAAGATAAAAGTAGAATAATGCAGGAGTTCGAACAAAAGGTTGGACAAATACACTCTGATTTTGGTTTAGTCTTTAACTCTGAGTTTATTTCTAAAATTCAGAATGATAAGCTTGGGCAAACAAGCGAGCTTGACACTGTTAGGCTCGTAGCTGCTCCTAAAAAGTTAACTGACAACATTTTAGATGTAAACACAGGTCAACCATTATTAGCTCCAGCGGTAGTTAAGCTTAAAAAAGAAATCGAGTCAAAGATTATAGACGATATAGCTAAGGCTCAAGAATTGTCTTCTAAGAACGAAGGTAACTCTTTATCTATATCTAAAAAACCTGCTGATTTAAGCCTAGAGTTTAACGAAATGATTGCACGTCAGAAAGGAGTTGCAGTTGACGCTGAATACTCTAAAGTTGTAGCTAAAAGAATGGGTGCAAAGATTGGTAAGTATAAGCTTTATTTACCTTCATCAGCTGAAGACTTTAGATTACTAACAGGTTACACATTCTCTGGCAAAGGCAAGCAAGGTACTGCTGATATGAAATGGTTTGAAGATAATTTAATTAGACCATATACAAAAGCCATCGCGGCTATTGACAAAGCGAAGCAAACTACAAAGAATGACTTTAAAGCATTGAACAAAGCAATGCCGGACGTAGCTAAGACTATAGGTGATTTAATACCTAGTAAAGATTATACCAACGATCAAGCTGTTAGAGTTTACTTGTGGAACAAAGCAGGGTATAACATACCTGGCTTAAACCAAAAAGAAATTGACAAACTAGTTGCTTACGTGGCAGGTAACCCTAGGTTAGCTCTTTATGCAGACGCTTTACTTGCTATTTCTAAAAGTAAAAAATGGTTGAAACCTGGAGAACACTGGGATGTTCAAACTATTCTTTCTGATATAAATAACTTAACAGAAAAAGGAGGTAGAAAAGCTTATTTAGCTAACTGGATTGAGAATGTCGACGCTATATTTAGTGAAGAGAACATGAACAAAATAGAAGCTCTTTACGGTAAGCGACATAGAGAAGCTTTGGAGGACGCTTTGTATAGAATGAAAAATGGTACGAACAGACCTTCCGGAGCAAATGCTCAGGTTAACAGATGGAATACTTGGTTAAATAACTCTATCGGTTCTATCATGTTCTTTAACAGACGATCGGCTTTATTGCAGTTATTGTCTACAACAAACTTCTTAAACTGGAGCGATAACAACCCTGTTAACGCAGCTAAAGCTTTTGCAAATCAAAAACAATACTGGGCAGATTTTGCATACATATTTAACTCTGACAAATTAAAACAACGTAGAGGGGGTTTAAGAGCTGATGTAAACGAAGCAGAGATTGCTAATGCAGCAGCTAACTCTAAGAACAAAGCTACTGCAGCATTGAGCTGGTTACTAAAGAAAGGTTTTACACCTACACAGATTGCGGATAGTTTTGCTATTGCGTCTGGTGGAGCAACTTTCTATAGAAACAGAATTAACACTTATGTGTCACAAGGTATGGATGTTAAAGAAGCTGAGAAAAAAGCATGGTTAGACTTCATAGAAACGTCTGATCAAGCTCAGCAATCCGGAGATCCTTCATTAGTATCTATGGAGCAGGCTAGTATATTAGGTAGAATGGTTCTCGCATTTCAGAATACAACTCAACAGTATTCTAGGATGATGAAAAGAAGTGGTCTTGACCTAATTAACAGACGCCAGATGCCTGGAACTAAGTCTATGTTTCAAAGTGACGCAGCTAACTTCAGTAGGATAATGTATTATGGAGCAATACAAAACTTAATATTTTCTAGTTTGTCTGCTGGGCTTTTTGCTTTAATACCAGGTTTTGGAGATAATGAAGATGAAGAGGAAAGAGAAAAATCAAAAGAAGAAAAGACAGCAAGAATATTTAATTCGTCTGTTGATTCTTTAATAAGAGGTATGGGCGTTAAAGGTGCCGTAGTTATAACTATTAAAAACATTATACAAGAATACTTTAGACAAGCTAAAAAAGAATACAGAGCTGATCATGCTTATACTATTATTCAGGCCGTCAATCTTTCTCCACCTATTGGATCTAAAATTAAAAAAATATACTCGGCTATTAAAGGGTATCAATATGACAAAGACGTAATAAAAGAAAGAGGTTTAGATCTTACTGCTAACGGCAAACTAAATCTTAGCCCAACGTATAGAGTACTAGGTAGTTTATCTGCTGGAGCACTTAACTTACCTTTAGATCGTATATATTCAGAGATACAAGGTATTGCAGAAATGTTAGACGAAAGAAATACTATATATCAAAGATTAGCACTAGCTTTAGGATTTAGATCTTGGGACGTAAATGCTAAAAACGAAGAAGATGATTTAATAAAATTAGAAGCAAAGGATCAAAGAAAGAAAGAAGGAGCTCAAAAAAGCAAGAAAACACGTGAAGATAAAAGAGTAGCTCGTAAGCAAATGCTTAGTGGTATGACTATTCTAGAAAGAACCAATTTCTTACGGAAAGAAAGAGAAGAAAGAAGAAAAAAAAGAAATAAACAACAGAAGTAGATATGATAAGCAAGCATGTTTCGTACAAAGAAGGAGTAGTTAGTTTTACAGCTTTAAGACTAGGTATAGACAACGAACCCACAGGTTACCATCGAGCAAATATGGAAGTCCTTGCGGAAAAAGTATTTGAGCCTTTACGCAAATGGGTCGGCAAGCCTATTAAAATAAATTCTTTTTATCGCGGACCAGAACTGAACAAGGCTATAGGCGGTAGTTCTAAATCACAACACTGCGAAGGTAGAGCGATGGATATAGATGATACATATGGTCACAAAACGAATGCTGAAATGTATGAATACATTAAAGCTAATTTAGATTTTGATCAAATGATATGGGAATTCGGTACAGATGAGAATCCAGCATGGGTACATGTTTCTTACGTTTCTGAAGATTCCAATAGAAATAGATGCTTAAAAGCATATAAAGAAAACGGTAAAACAAAATACAAAGTCATATAAATGAGCGCAGAGTTTTCAGAAAAGTCAAAAGTTTCTTTGGATATAAAAGCGGTGGTTGGAGCTGTTGCTGGTATTATATCAATAGCCAGCGTATGGTTTACGTTAACGGCTGAAATAGCACAACTACAATTAGATATAGTTAGAATGCAAGATGCTGTAGAATTAAACGAAGAGTTTAGAATTAAATGGCCTCGTGGAGAAATGGGTGCATTGCCTGATGACGCCAAGCAGGATCTAAAGATAATGTACTTGCAAGAAGATGTTGATCAGTTAAAATACGTAGTCAAAGCGCTCGAAATAGATAACGCTAAAAAATAAAATATGGGCATACCAATTACAAAAATAATACAGCAAGGTAGATCTAAAAAGACACCTCAGAACCAGGAAGTTACAAAGAACGCAGACGGAAGCGGTGGACCTATTAGTATTGCAAAGAAGAAAGACGCTTGTTATCGCAAAGCTAAAGCTAAATATGATGTATTCCCTTCTGCTTATGCTAGTGGGTATATTGCTAAGTGCAGAAAAAGAGGAGGAAATATAAACTAACATAAGATACACCGATGGGATACAAACAAAATCCTTCATCAGCCGTAAAAGTGCGTAAAACCAAAAAAGGTTTAGCTCTTAAGCGCTGGTTTAAGGAAAAATGGACAGATGAAAAAGGTAATGTGTGTGGTTCAACAAAGAATAATAACACTAAAAAGTGCAGGCCTAGTAAAAAGATAAGTGGAGACACTGTAAAGACGTGGAACGAAATGTCTTCTGCTGAAAAATCTAAAGCTGTAGCAGAAAAAAAACGAGTAGGAATGGGCAAAAGAGCTTCTAATATAACATAATAATGATATCACAAGAACTAAAACTATACATAATAAACGGAAGCGCATTGACAGTAACAACATTTACAGAGGTAGAAAGCTGGTTGAAGATAATATTACTAGCAGTTACTATAGGCTACACTATTTCTAAATGGTCCAGGGTACAAAAATAGAATATACAATAAATAAAAAAACGCCAGTAATTAATTTTACCGGCGTTTTTTTAATTTAATAAAGTGTTATCCGTCGCATGCTATACACGATTCGTCCATAGCTTTTGCCGCAAGATCACCTCTTAGTACAGATTCTGTTCTCATATAGTACAAAGTTTTAACACCATTCTTCCACGCATCCATATGAACCTTGTTAATCCATTTTGGAGTAGCTTCAGAAGGGAATGCTAGATTTAGGCTTACAGCTTGATCAACGTATTGTTGTCTCAGTCCAGCCTGATTAACTAGCTCTAGCTGATTGATCTCCTTAAAGGTCTTAAAAACGTCCTTAAACGGGATATCGTGATCCCCTAAAAGCAAATCATCTAGCTCATCTATACCTTGAACTGATCCTCCATCTTCTAGAATCTTATTCCATATTTCAGAAGTGTTTAATTCTACGTCTTCTAAACATTGTTCTAGTATAGGATTCTTTCTAATAAAAGTACCTTTAGCAGATTGTTCTGTGAAAACATTAGCAGCCCAAGGCTCTATCCCAGGCGACACATTGCCAGATAATTTAGAATTAGAAACTGTAGGAGCAACAGCCCGAAGATGAGTATTACGCATACCAGTTCCAACACACCATAATGGTTCTCCATACTCTTCTGCCAAAACTCTAGAAGCTCTTTCGCTTTCGATTTTAAGCTGCGAGAAAATCTTTCTAGTAGCGAACTGAGCAAGTAAACCTTCAAATGGGATTCCGTTTGATTGTAAATAAGAGTGCCATCCAAGGACCCCGAGGCCGACTGCTCTACCTTTGACTGCTGATCTAACTGAGTTTTCAAATCCTCTGAGCCCTTTTGCTTTTTGAATAAACTCTTCCATAACTCCGTCAAGGAACCACGTAGCGTCATATATAAGATTCGTATCTTTCCATTCATCATACTTAGCTATATTTAAAGAAGACAAGCAGCAAACAAAACTGTGGCTCTCGTCTGTGTGTAGTGTAATTTCACTACAAATATTAGTCATATGTACTTTTAATCCGTTTTCTTTGTAAGCTGGTGGATTAACCTTGTTTGTATTTCCTTTAAAGAGGATATAAGGCTCGCCAGTGGCTTTGCGCTTTTGTAACAACTTACCCCAACGCTTTCTAGCATCAACATCTCCTGCTTCAAGTCTTCGCATGAACTTATCACCGACGACAGCGCATTGGTGTATATTAAGGGATTGTCTGTTAACATCTCCTTTTGGTTCTCTAACCTCGAGCCATTCTTCAAAATCACCGTGCTCAATATTGATATTAACGCTTGCTGCACCTCTACGGACTGATCCTTGGTTAGTGGCAAGAATTGTTGAATCGTAGATTTTACAAAAAGGGACAACTCCGTCGCTTGTTCCATTACCTGTTATTTTACCGCCAGCGGGTCTAATTTGATTTATACCGATACCAACTCCACCGCCGTGCTTAGCGAGTAGCATCATCTCTAAGTTTTTTGTACCGATGTCATGAATGCTGTCAGCAACATCAATACCAAAGCAACTGATAGGTAACCCACGATCAGTCCCAGTATTACTGAGAACAGGAGATGCCAAGCATAACCAACCCTTCCATATATAGTTAAAAAATACTTCACCAAGTTCAGGTTTATCTAATCTTCTACTAACTGCTTCGCATACCCTTTCGTAAGCCATTCTTGGAGTCTCGCCTTTGAGCAAATATCCTCCACTGATTGTTTTCTTGTAAACCTCTGTGTCCCCCCATTCAGGGTAGTCGAGTCCTTTAATCCATTCATTGTTCCACATATATTATTTAAAAATTAGTAAAGCGTAAGCCATCATTACATTAATATTAACCATAACCAGGTTCCATTGTTTAGCTACAAATACTTGAGGCAAAGAAAACAATCCAGCCATAAAGTATATTATAAGTCCAGGCATATCAGGTAACATATGGGGAGCGGTGATAAAAAATCCGGTCCCCATATACCCTAGTCTATTTGCTATCCTCTCCGCTGGGCGTAGCTTCCTTTGCTTTACTAAGCTCTTCAGCAGTTTTATCTTGAAGCTTTTTGATTGCTTTTGCATAACTTGGCATTAATTTTATTGTTTCTAATGTTCCTATTGATAATTCTTTTAAGTGGATATTCTCGTTTAGAAGCTGCTGAGCAACTCTTACTAAAGAATCTACTTTCTTTTCTAATACATCTACTCTACTTTGTTTTTCTCCTTTCATATTATAGTGATTTAATTATTAACATCATGATCGCTGGAACAGTTGTATATACAAAGTCAGCCACCTCGCAGTTTCCTTTACCCATAGCTTTGTCCCATACAAGTTCTTTCGCTGCAGCAATAGCTGCTACAATAACTAAGGCTCCGTCTCCTATTAGTAAAAACCCTACAAAAGATAAAATAGTACCGTAAAAGAAATGCAGTAGTTTATCGTTAGGAACTTTGTTTAATGTGCTAAATAGTTGTTTAATTTTATTCATTGTTTTTGTTTTTAATTATTACCAAATATCTTCAAAATCTTCACCCTCATTCGCTTTGCTATAATCAGTAGGTCTAATAGCAAAAAAATCGGTATGAGTAA
>ERZ1047472.286-NODE-286-length-46909-cov-6.067358_pt1 | contig 46909 bp, 50 predicted proteins | sample MGYA00383095_ERZ1047472 | MGnify/ENA primary metagenome ERZ1047472 (study PRJEB29581, sample SAMEA5548365) | metagenome | biome: marine; feature: coastal; material: water | depth 1 m | study: Short-term variability in the microbial, nano- and picoplankton dynamics... | reverse complement strand
CCAATCACTATGTGCAGAGGGGTTTTTATATCTTTGCGCTTCGGCAATATTGTTATCGTTCAAGTTGCCCACCAAATTATTATCCAGTGGCAAAAAAAGGAATAGAGTAGGCAACAATAGTGTTTTTAACATAGTGATTCCTTAGCCGTAGTTTAATATAAGCATCTGCTATCAAATAACACCTTAAACTACTATGTCTAAAAAGTTGTCAGTGATTTTTGATAAACACAGTTGTGTTCGTTAATGATATTAGTTATTCATAGAGTTGAATACGAGCATATGCGTCATTAAGCTTTTAATTAAGAACATAATATTTATGAAAAATATAAACTTTACTGCTTTATGAGTATTAAATTCATTGATTTAAATTCTCAACAGTTGCGGTTGAAGGACGAGATTGATGACGGCATTCAATCAGTTCTAAAGCATGGCCAATACATACTTGGCCCTGAAGTAAGGAAGTTTGAAAAAAACTTAGCAAAATTTGGTAAATCAAAGCATGCTCTAGGCTGCGCGAATGGAACTGACGCTATCTTACTTCCACTATTGGCGTGGGAAATTGGCCCCGGTGATGCCGTATTTTGTCCCTCTTTTACATATTGTGCAACAGCTGAGGCAATCGCTAGAACTGGAGCTAGGCAAATTTTTATCGATATAAACCGTAGAAAATATAATATAGGCCCTGAAAGCTTAGAAAGAGAAATTAGGGAAGCAAAAAAAAATAAAAAATTAATTCCCCGAGCAGTTATTGCAGTTGATTTATTTGGTCAAAGCGCAAATTATCCAATCTTATCAGCCATAGCAAAATCCTATGACTTGAAGTTAATTGCTGATAGCGCTCAAGGGTTTGGAACTACCTTAAAGGGAAAGCATCCATTGCACTGGGCTGACATTACTACAACAAGTTTTTTTCCTGCTAAGCCACTCGGATGTTATGGAGATGGAGGGGCTATTCTTACAAACGATGACAATCTTGCAATAAGAATTGAATCGCTTAGATTCCATGGCAAAGGCACGGAAAAATACGATAACACGCATGTAGGTATAAATTCGAGACTTGACACTCTCCAAGCTGCGATTTTACTGCCAAAGTTAAAAATTTTTCCCGAAGAAATTAAAGTCCGTAATTTAATTGCCCGTAGATATATTGATAGTCTCAAAGATCATGTCCTGCACGTTCCTGAAATATTGGAGGGTGTTATTTCTACTTGGGCACAATTTACTATTGAGGTTTCAGATCCAGAAGTTTTTTCTGGAAAACTTAAAGAAAAAGGAATTCCAACAGCACGTTACTACCCTAAACCAGTTCATCAGCAGTCTGCTTATTCGCATTATCCTATTGAAGGGAAAAATCTTTTAAACACGGAAGATTGCAGCAACCAGACTATTAGTTTACCCATGCATCCTTATCTTGAAGAAAGCACACAAGATAAAATAATTGAAATAGTACAGAAAGTAGCTAGATAAATTTTACTTAATGGCTTAAATTCACATTTATAACACCTTACAATGCTTGACAGATCAGATGAGCAGCTCTAATGGACCCATTCTAAAGTTAGAGTGGTATCTACCGCTTCGGAGAATGACATGAAACGTACTTTTCAACCATCCGTATTGGTTCGCAAACGCCGCCATGGTTTTAGGTCCCGTATGGCCACTAAAAATGGGCGTGCTGTTTTGGCTCGTCGTCGCGCAAAAGGCCGCAAGGTACTGTCTGCTTAAACAGTTCTTACGTGTAATAGTCCTATGGAGAACCATACCAAACTCGGGGTGCTAAAAACGCGGTCCGAGTTTTTACATGTAAGATCAGGTAAGCACAGAGCATTTAAAAACCTTGTCATCCAGGCGAACGCTAATCCCAGCAGCGGGGCCATAAGGGTGGGCTTTACTGCCACAAAAAAGATTGGCAACGCAGTAGTAAGAAATAAAGCCAAACGGCGCCTTAGGCACGTGGCACGTGAACTACTACCTGAACATGGTTTAAAGGGGGTAGATTATGTTTTTATTGCTCGCAATTCTACGGCATCCACTCCATATAAAAGCTTAATAAGTAATACACGCGATGCCCTTGCAAGCATCCCACAAATAAACAAAAAAGTATCTAAAAGTTAGAACGGCTAAATTATGCAAGACCAAGGTAATGACCAGAAAAATTTTATTTTAGCCATGTTACTATCAGGCTTAGTGCTCATGGGTTATTGGTTTTTCTATGGGCAACCATTAGAAGAAATGGCGAGAGAAAATGCTGCTTTAGAACTCAGTCAGGATACAAACAAAGACATTGACTTATCAAACAGAAACCAAACAATTAAAACCAAGGGTCTAACTGGCCAAAGGGTTAATATAGAAACTGCCTCTATTTCTGGGTCGTTCAATACAGAAGGCTCAAGATTTGATGATATTGCATTAAAGAACTACAATAAAACCTTAGATGAGGAGGATGGCTCAGTCATTCTCTTAGCTCAAGAAGGAAAAGAAAAATCAGCTTATTTAATGGACAACTGGACAAATATTAATGGTGGTAATGGGTCAGATACAAAGTGGACATTAGTCTCAGGAGAGACTCTCACTGAGACTTCACCTGTATTTCTTGAGTATTTAAAGGATGAACTCCTAGTTCAAAGAAAAGTAACTATCGACGATAAGTTTTTAATTACACTATCTGATAAAGTGGTAAATTTAAGCACCAGTGAAAAAACTATCACTCGAGTTGGGGTAAGTCGTCAACATAATCTACCTGACGACTTAACTAACTTTTTTATTGTCCAAGAGGGTCCCATTTCATTGGTAGATGGCAAGTATCATGATCAAAAGTACAAAGGCCTTAAGAAAAAAAGCAATTGGAATGAAACTGGAAAGGCTGGATGGGCAGGATTAACTGATAAATACTGGTTCATCGCCAATATTGCACCACAAGGTCAGACTATCAAAGTAAATTATGATTTCAAAACCATAAATACTCAAGACGTTTATGAGACCTCCTACGCTTTGAGTCCCTTAACACTAACTTCAGGTTCTTCTGTTGAGTCTATAAGCCACCTGTATGTTGGCCCCAAAGAACGTTCAACCTTAGTAAATTATGAATCACAAGGGATAGCAGAAATGGAAAGGGCAATTGACTGGGGAGCGATGCGATTAATCGTTAGGCCTATAAGCTGGACACTAAGTTTTCTGGGTTCAAAGCTAGGCAATTACGGAGTTGGAATACTCGTTCTAACATTTTTCATAAAGCTATTCATGTTTCCTTTATTTAATAAGCAATACGAGAGCCAAGCGAAAATGAAAAAAGTACAGCCAAAAGTAAAAAGGCTGCAAGAACTCTACAAAGATGATAGAATGAAAATGCAACAAGAAATGATGGGCCTTTATAGGAAAGAAGGTGTAAACCCTGCAGCAGGTTGCTTACCTATAATACCTACTATTTTTGTATTCTTCTCACTTTACAAAGCTGTTTTTATTAATATTGATTTACGCCATGAGCCTTTCTTCGGCTGGATACGTGATCTATCTGCCAAAGACCCACTCTCGATTTTAAATGGCTTTGGTGTTTTACCATGGGAAGCTGTTCCCGGGCCCATACCATCGATTCTTGCGATTGGACCACTAGCAATTTTATACGGCATATCAATGAGCCTCATGTACACTTTAACCCCGCCTGCAGGTGACCCGATGCAAGCCAAAATATTTAAATTCATGCCCTGGATCTTTATGTTTATTCTCTCGCCTTTTGCAGCCGGTCTTTTAATATACTGGGTCTGGAATAATATTTTATCTTTTGGTCAGCAGTATTACATAACTAGGAAGTTTAAAGTCGACACTCCTGTAGATGAATTCTGGAGAAAAATAACAGGTAAAAATACATCCGGTAACGAATAATGGTGAAAAATGATAACCAATCATCCATTTCAAAAAATAGTATTGAAAAAGGGCGCCTGTTATTTGCTAGAGATGTAACTTTCATGCTTAGTGCAGTCAGCCTTGATACTCTCCCCTCGGCACGGCTTCCTGAAATATGCTTCGCAGGAAGGTCTAATGTTGGAAAATCAAGTTTAATTAATGCACTTACAAATAGAAAAGGATTGGCACGGGCTTCAAATACTCCTGGCCGTACCAGAGAGTTAAACTATTTCAATATTGACGAAAGGTTATTTGTCGTTGACTTACCGGGCTATGGATATGCAAAAGCATCTAAGTCCGACATAGCCAAATGGACTAAACTAACAAGGGAATTTTTATTTGGAAGAGCATCATTGCGCCGCGTTTTTTTGTTAATCGATAGTCGTCATGGGACTAAAGAAAATGATATAGAGCTTATGAACATGCTGGATGAGACAGCTGTTACATATCAGATAGTTTTGACAAAGATTGATAAAATAAAAAAAAATGAGATTGATAAAGTTCAGACAAAAACGACGGCTTTAATTGCCAAACGTCCAGCGGCATATCCTAAAATAATACTTACATCTTCTGAGAAAAAAAGTGGCCTAGATGAATTACGTTCAACAATAGCCAGTATAGCAATACCGTAGATATTATAAAACTAGTGTAATATTATTTTTTTAAAGATATACTTAAAGCTATTCGATAACATAAACAGAGGCGGTAATGTTGAAACGGCAAGAAAATCAAACAGGCTGGAAAAGTGCAAAAGAGCTTTCAGAAGCTTTGCCATTTATACAAAGGTACTCCGGCCAAACTATAGTTATTAAGTTTGGTGGCCATGCAATGGGCGATAAAGAACTTACAATGCAATTTGTACGTGATGTAGTTCTCCTGAAGCAATTTGGTCTGTGTCCGGTTATTGTTCACGGCGGAGGTCCTCAAATTGGTTCTATGCTAAAAAAGCTTAACATTAAGACAGAGTTTGTGGATGGCTTACGGGTATCAGACATTGAAACTGTAGGAATAGCTGAAATGGTTCTTTCTGGGGCAATAAATAAGTCAATAGTACAAGCTATAAACGATGCAGGTGGACGCGCTGTTGGACTATCCGGACGTGATGCAAACCTTATCACCGCAACACAAAAAGATAGTAGTTTAGGGTTCACAGGAACCCCTGTGACAACTGATATATCAGTTCTGAATGTTTTAACTTCAGCAGAACCTGGTTTTATTCCAGTAATATCGCCAATCAGTAGTGGTAATGACGGTAATTCTTATAATGTTAATGCCGATACAGCAGCCGGAGTACTAGCCGGTGCCTTAAAAGCATCGCGCTTAATGCTACTTACAGATGTCGAAGGAGTAATGGACAATGAAAAGCAACTGCTCACAGACTTAACTATTAATGATGCTGAAACTTTAATCGAAAAGGGTGTCGCCAAAGGAGGAATGATACCTAAACTTGAAACAGCAATTAATTCTATTGCTAGAGGCGTTAAAGCAGTTGTAATCTTGGATGGCCGCAAACCTCATGGCCTATTGGTGGAGTTATTTACAGATCAAGGTGCTGGAACTTTGATTAAATGAAAACTTTTATTTCTATTTTCTTTAGTCTGGCCTTCTCACTCCAAGCACTCTCTGAAATAGTTCAACAAGATATATCTCAAAATAATATTTCTCAAAATTGGCAAATTTGTAATGAAACAAGCTTCATATTAAATGTATCAACTGCTTATGAAAGTGAAGAAACAAAAGAATATAAAATAAATGATAATACCGAGATTTATCCGAGTGAATGTATAAACAAAGAAGTTCTAAATATATACCTACGGTATATATATGCAAAGAGTAAATCTATTCATCAAGGTGGCATTAGAGAGTGGCGAGGCAACTTCCAAATTTGCAATAATATTGTTTCAGAATCAAAGGGTATTTCAAAAAACTGCCAAGAAACAAACCACGAATCTAAGTTTTTTAGATCCATTGAACCTTCAGAAAGTATAAGTTATTTTATCGAAAATGAAAACTTTAAAAGCAAAGCAAGAACTGCGGGCATCCAACGTTTACTGAGTGATAACGGTTATGATATAAATAAAATTGATGGTATTTCAGGAAGGAAAACTATCAAGGCTTTAAGTAAGTTCAAGAAACTCAATAAGCTGGAAAATGAAATTGATAAAAAATTACTGATGCAAAAGCTTGCTAAAATGGCTAAAAAAGAAAGTCAAAAAATAGGCCTCACCATTTGTAATAGAACTGAGGCACCCATATGGACTGCCATTGGCACTGAAAATGGAAAAGAGATATCATCACGTGGATGGTGGAATATAAAAATCGATAAATGTACCCAAATTATAAATAGAAAACTCAACTCTAAAAAAACGTATTATTTTGCCCGCAACGAAACTAAAGATATCATGAAATCAGAAAAAGATAAAAAATATTTGAACATAAACTCAGATAAGGCATCAACCAAAAACTTTTGTATTTCTAATTCTAAGTTTTCAGCAATAACGAACATTAATTGTACAATCTCTGGGTACGATGATGCGCAATTTAGACAACTTCCAACTGATATCGCGGGTTTGACAATAACTTTAACTAATAATGATTTTTAAAATGTTTTTATCAATTAATTAATAAGTCACAATATGAAACAGAAACCTATTCTCTCAAATATAAGCAATTGGATTTTCGATTTAGATAATACACTCTACCGAGCTGACGCAAATTTCTTTTCACAAATCGATAGAAAAATAACTAGATATATAAGTGAATACCTTAAAATTCCAGAATTTAATGCACGCCTTTATCAAAAAGAATTTCTGAGAGACTACGGCACGTCACTATCAGGAATGATGGCTGTACACAATATGGATCCAGACGAGTTTCTAGAATTTGTACATGATGTAGATTTATCATTTTTGTCCCCGCAACCAGAACTTCGTAATAATTTAAAATTACTCAAAGGTAGGAAATTTGTATTTACTAATGGGTCACGTAAGCATGCACTGAATGTGACAAATCATTTAAAACTTAATGATTTGTTTGATGGAAGTTTTGGGATTGAAGATACAAATTACAATCCTAAACCCAATGAAAATGCATATAATATTTTCTGTGAACACTATCAAGTTGACCCCAAGATGGCTATATTTTTTGAGGATAGTCCACGTAATCTCATAATTCCAAAAAAGATGGGCATGAAAACCGTCTTAGTTACTTCAGATGTAGATTGGAGTCATGAACCTCAGTGCACGAGACCTGCAGGAAATGATACAATAGCTGACTGGATTGATTTCAAAACGAATGATATTGAAAGTTGGCTATCTGAACACATATTATCCAAATAATTGATAAAATAACGGGGTATAATTTATGAAAATAATGATTAAAATTTCAATATTTTTTCTTACAGTTTTGTTAATTGTAATATTCCTAATGAGTAAAATAGTGGCGCCAGGCCAAGATGCAAAAATGAATAAAGTAATACCTCATGAAAACTATGAAGTATCAGATAAAAGCGAGAAGCTACACAATAGTTTATTCATAACTGACCTCCACTCAGATACCCTCTTATGGAGCCGAAACCCAGAGAAACGCTGGAAACGCGGTCATGTAGACATTCCACGCATGCGTGAAGGCGGGGTAAATATGCAAGTATTTAGTGCTGTAACCAAATCACCAAGAGGCCTCAATTTTGATTCAAACTCACCTGATGCGCCTGATGATATTAGCTTATTAATAAAAGCCCAACTTTGGCCCCCTCGAACTTGGAATTCAATATTTGAAAGGGCAGTTTATCAAGCTCATAGACTGCATGAGCTAGAAAGCAATCCAAAGAATAATTTATTAATTGTAAGAAATAAAGCAGACATGGAACATGCAGACAAGAAAATACTAGCACTATTATTAACAGAAGGGTCACACCCACTGGAAGGCAAAATAGACAATATAAAAAACCTTTATGATGCTGGTTACAGAGCAATGGGACTTCAACATTTTTTTGATAATGAATTAGGTGGATCACTACATGGGAAATCACAAAGCGGGTTAACGGATTTTGGAAGAGAAGCTATCCTTGAAATGGAACGTATGAACATTATGATTGATGTAGCACATAGCTCAAAAAATACTGTAAAAGATGTTCTTAACACAATTGAGGGGCCTATTTTCATTTCACATGGTGGAACAATAAGCGGGTGTGAGAAGACATTTAACCGTAACTTACCAGATAAAATACTAAAAGAAATATCGAAAAGAGGCGGAATACTTGGTATTGGTTATTTCGATGGGGCTATTTGTGATATTACACCAAAAGGCATAGCAAAGGAAATTATACATGCCATTTCAATTATGGGCGAAAATTCAATAGCGCTGGGTTCAGATTTTGATGGAACTGTGACAACCACAATAGATACTTCAGAATTATCGGCGATAACATACCAGTTGCTTGAGCAAGGCTTGACTGAAAAACAAATACGCAAAGTTATGGGAGAAAATGCTAAAAACTTCTTTTTAAGAAACCTGCCTGAAAGCTAATGTTTGAATGAAACAATGAAACAGATATGATTAAGCTAACCTTGGCGGGCTTTAAAACGAGGGTCTGTTTTATTGATAACGTAAAGTCTTCCTTTACGTCTTACTATTTGGCAATCACGATGGCGATTTTTTAGAGATTTCAAAGAACTGCGGACTTTCATCGTACTAGCCTAAATTAGTTAAATTAAAGGAGCGCCTATAGGGCTCAAAATTTCTACAGTCAAGAGATTTTGAACAAAGAAAATTGACAATATAATTAATTAAATAATGAATTAACCCTTGGCCCCGTCCTCTCCCTCGCTTATGACATTAGCACTATTCTTATCATAATGGATAAACTTATGGAAACCTTTGCTGTTTTAATGGAAAAACTTAATAATTTTGTCTGGGGTCCTCCAATGATGATCTTATTATTAGGGGTAGGTCTTTTTCTAACAGTCGGTTTGCGGTTTATATCGCTGACCAAAATAGGCTATGGGTTTAATCAGCTCTTTAAAAAACGTGATGATAATGCAAGCCAGGGAGAGGTTTCGCCTTTTGCAGCATTAATGACAGCTCTATCATCAACTGTCGGAACAGGAAATATTGCAGGAGTCGCAGCGGCAATCGCAATCGGAGGCCCTGGTGCGGTCTTTTGGATGTGGGTAACCGCAATTTTGGGAACAGCAACTAAATTTGGTGAGGGCGTGTTAGCTGTGCGCTTCCGTGAAGTTGACTCAAATGGAAATCGTGTTGGCGGACCAATGTATTACATTAAGAATGGACTAGGGCCAAAATGGCTATGGTTAGCTGGAGCTTTTGCATTTTTCGGAATTATAGGCTCGCTATCTACGGGCAATGCAGTTCAGGCAAACTCCATTGCAGATGCACTAAAAAGTGCGTATAATTTTGACCCGAGGATTGTCGCTATAGTTTTATCACTTCTTGTAGCAACTGTAATCATAGGTGGTATCAAGCGCATTGGGGCAGTTGCATCAAAACTAGTCCCTTTTATGGCGATTATATATATATTAGCCGCACTATTTGTTATAGCGGCTAATATTGGGGAAGTCCCAGCTGCATTTAGTCTCATTTTCAAAGGTGCATTTGGTATGCAAGGAGCAGGGACTGGAATTACTATAGGGCTCATGATGCTTGCTATGCAAAAGGGCGTGGCTCGTGGACTTTTTTCGAATGAAGCAGGGCAAGGATCTGCTCCCATAGCACATGCAGCTGCACAAAATGACAATCCTGTAAATCAGGGAATAATAGCAATGCTTGGTACAATTATAGATACGTTAATTATATGCACAATAACTGCTCTCGTAATTCTAACATCAGGAGTTATGTCAAATGATTGCTTAGCTAATCCTGCCATTCTAGAATTATTAGAATCAGGAACTACGCCACAAGGCTGCGAAATTGGAGTGCCGCTAACAGCTGCGGCTTTTGACTCTATTCTTGTCGGTTTTGGAGAGCACATTGTTACATTTTGCTTATGCATATTCGCTTTTACAACTATTATTGGTTGGTCATATTATGGCGAACGCTGCACAGCGTTTATTTTTAAAGAAAAATCGATCCCAATTTTTAGAGTATTTTGGGTTTTAGCAGTATTCCTATCAAGTTTTGCTCTTTCATTTGAAACTGGTGAAGACAATCTTGTAGTCGCAACATTTTGGCTGATAGCTGATAGTTTGACAGGGTTAATGGCAGCACCGAACTTAATTGCTATCATTCTTCTTTCGCCAGTTATATTCAAGTTGGCCAAAGAGTACTTTCAAAATAACGATCCATCTGAAGATAGTCCTGAGATTAGTAGTGGTAAATAGTTTACTTACTTCAAAACAAACCCAAGAGTTATGTAATGAATATCATTAACCCCAAAGTTGCAGTTGAAGAATTAGAGGGTTGGACCGGCGGCGATGACTTTATAACAAAAGTTTTTAAATTCAGAAATTTTATTGAAGCATTTAGCTTTATGACTAATATTGCAATTGTTGCAGAAAAAATGGATCACCATCCTGAATGGTATAATATTTACAATAGAGTAGATATAACGCTGACAACCCATGACTCAGGTGGAGTCACTGAAAAAGATATCACTCTTGCCAAAGCCATGGAAATGGCAGCTAGTTAATCAAGAAAATACTATGAATAATTTTTTTTATAAAGTCCTCTAATGACTTCTACACTGATCGCTAACACCCAAACAAAAATAAGTTCTAATGAAAATGCACGCATTAGGTTAGTAGGTTTGGGGCGAGAAGAAATTTCGAACCATCTAGAAAATTTTGGAATAGAAAAACCAAAATTAAAGATGCGCACAAAGCAAATTTTTCACTGGATTTATAATCACGGAGTACGTGATTGGGCGGAGATGACTAATATCGCGAAAAAACTCAGAAATGATTTAGAAGAAAAGTTTTCACTCGAACGCCCAAAAATTATTGAGAAACAAGTTAGCAATGATGGAACACGAAAATATCTAATACAAATGAGCCAAGGTGTAGAGGTTGAGACTGTATTCATACCTGACGTATCAAAGACTGGTGCTCTATGTGTTTCCTCTCAGGTTGGCTGCACTTTAACTTGTAAGTTCTGTCATACAGGGACTCAGAAATTGGTCAGAAACCTTACATCTCAAGAAATAGTTTTGCAGGTCATTGCAGCTCGTGATGATCTAAATGAATGGCCCACAACACAGGAAAATAGAAAACTTACTAATGTTGTATTTATGGGCATGGGTGAACCCCTATACAATTCAGAGCAGGTAGGAAATAGTTTAGATATAATTTGCGATCCAGAGGGCATCAGCATTGGTAGACGCAGAATTACTATTTCAACATCAGGTATTGTTCCGGAAATTGGACCTATAGGATCGAGAACATCAGCTATGTTAGCCATCTCTCTTCACGCTGCAAACGATGAGCTTCGTGAAAAAATAATGCCCATCAATCGTAAATACCCCCTTAAAGAGCTCATGCAAGCATGCCGTGATTACCCTGGTTTATCCAACTCTAAAAGAATTACTTTTGAATATGTAATGCTTAAAGGAGTAAATGATAAACCTAAACATGCCAAACAGCTGATAAACCTTTTAAAGGGTATACCATCAAAAGTTAATCTAATTCCTTTCAATCCATGGCCTGGTAGTGATTTCGAATGCTCTGACTGGGCCACAATAGAAAGCTTTGCAGATATTGTGAACAAAGCAGGGTATGCTTCGCCGATTAGAACTCCAAGAGGTCGAGATATTCTTGCTGCATGCGGACAGCTAAAATCAGAATCTGAAAGATTAAGAGCTAGCGAAGTAAGAAAGTTAAATAAATCCAGTAATAATACTTAAGTTTATTCAGCGTCGAGTTTTGTTTGAGGCTCTTTAAATGTAAACCTATGAAATAAAATTGTTGATTTTCAGAACCACACAACTCATGCTAAGCTTATTAGTAAGGATTACAAGATGGCACTTTTAGGAAATATCATTTGGTTCATACTAGGAGGCTGGTTACTTTTTATACTATACTCAATTTCAGCGATAATATTTTTCCCTGTATTTTTACCTTTATTTAGAATTGCAGTTTACGCAGCTTTTCCATTTGGTAAAAGTGTAATTAGTAAAAGGAAACTAGATAAATATCGCGAATTAAATGGTAATGATACAGAAAATTCGGCAATGACTACCGTGGCTGGATTTCTCAATGTCCTTTGGATTATTACGTTTGGTTGGATTTTGGCTTTATCGCACTTACTAGCCTCCATAGCGAACCTCTTCTTATTTTTTCTGATCATAACAATACCAAATATTACAGGCCATTGGAAAATGATACGAATAGCATTTATGCCTTTCAATACTGTTATTATACCCAAAAATCTTGCAAATGAGATTGATACAGCCTTAGCCAAAGGCAAATTTAATTTATAATTTTGAATTTAGACTATCTGTCTAGTTGACACCCACGTATAAAGTTACTTGATAGAAACTATGAATTATCCAGAAAATGTAAAAGATATGATTAACGACTTCCAGTTTTTAACTGATTGGGAGGATCGTTACATGCACGTTATTGATATGGGTAAATTACTACCAAGTCTAAATGCGACTGAGAAAACTGATACTAACAAAGTTAAAGGATGCGTTAGTCAAGTATGGCTCATTTCTAATATGTCAGACGGTCCAGACCCCATAATAAGTTTTCGTGGTGATAGCGATGCGTATATAGTCAAAGGATTAGTAGCAATAACACTAGAAATATTTTCAAATAGAAAAGCCTCAGAAATACTCAGTTTGAATGCGATTGAGGTACTCAGAGAACTTGAACTTGACGAGCACCTGTCATTACAGCGCGCTAATGGTTTGAAAGCTATGATCGCAAAAATTAAAGATTATGCTCAAAATGCATTAAACTAGGTTAGAAAAAATTTATATTACAATTAGTATTATTACTTTCCGTAAACCACTATCTCACTAAATATTGAATTTCCTTTTCTTTCTAAGATATACAAACGGTCATACTCCGTAGCCTCTATAATAGCATCTCCAGCGATACCGCCCATAAACTCAGAAAGGTTCGGAGTAGTGTTTGAGTGACCAACAACCAAGAATATCCCGTCTTTTGATAAAAGTTCTTTCGATAGACCTTCCAGATTTTTTGGATCATAAAGTATAATTTCAAGATTTTTATTTTCGGATACTGGTTTGGCTGTATTTACAGTTCTCCTGAAATCAGACGAATAAACATGTGTCAAAGCCACATCCTCTAGCCTATCTGCGAGATCCAAAGCTCTTTGTCTCCCCAATTCTGTAAGGTCTGGATCAAATTTTTCTGTAGTTTTTTCCGCATGCCTCACGAGATAATACTGAGCATCAAAAGAGGTAGTATTGGTACCACAACTCACCAATATAATTAACGAAAGAATTATTATAAAATTTCTAACTATCATTTCATTAATGCTCTTACATTACCCCCAGCTTACAGGAAATTTTACTCTTTTGGATTCTTCTTTGGCTTGAACTTTTGAAGTTTTATTTTTTCTTCTTGTCGTTTTTTTTATTTTCTATATTTTTCGCCCTAGATTTAAACCCTAAATCAAAGCCCAATAAACTTATTATGGATGTTAAAAGTGAAAAAACGGGATGACGCAGAGTCAAAAAGACAAATACTCCAAGAGACAAACCCAAAATAACTGCGTACGGATGTAATTTCATTTTTCTAATTCCACGTCCCAATATAAATAATCCGCCCAAGTTGTATGTAAATAGTTAGGTGGAAACTTTCTTCCTTTTGCTTGTAGCTGATGAATGGAAGGCTGGAAAGGTTTTAATTTTGGAACCATACCAACTTCCCCTGGTAAGCGTCCCCCTTTTTTAAAATTGCATCTAGTACAAGCCGCAACTATATTTTCCCAGGTAGTTTTACCCCCTAGTCGTCTTGGAATGAGATGATCAAAAGTTAACTCTTCAGCATTGGAGCAATAAACGCACTTAAACCCGTCGCGTAGAAATAAATTGAATTTAGTAAAAGCAGGAGCTCTATCTTGAGAAACATAATCTTTTAAAGATACAACTGAAGGCGCCATCATTTTGTAATTTTCAGATCTGATAACTTTATTATAATTATCAACAACATTAACTCTATCAAGAAAAACTGCTTTAACTGCCTCCTGCCAGGGCCAGAGAGATAATGGCAAGTAACTTAATGGCTGATAATCGGCATTTAAAACAAGACAAGGGTAATTGTTGCAATCAATAGATGACATGACGCCCTCTTTATCAACGTAACCCATCTAATCTAACTCGATGTAGGAAAAGCAAGTAAATTGGAAATATCTGAAAGCTCTACTCCATAACTATTTATGAAGTATACTATTCTGATTTAATGAATTTTATCAAGTCGCAGTTTGAAAAATTTTAAACCTACTGGGTGTTGGTAGTGAGAGTGAGACTTGAACTCACGACCTCAGGATTATGAGTCCTGCGCTCTAACCAGCTGAGCTACCCCACCACACAATTAGCAAGGCGCCGTTTAAGGGAAATTAACACTCATTACAAGCCTCTTTGTGTTCATAAGGACAATAAATTAAATAAATAAGAGGTATATTATTTGGTCCATTTAATATTCATGATGTATATAGCTTTGCAATCAAGGATTCAATTATTTTAACTATAGTCTTGAAATGCACACCTCTGGGTCTTCGATTTTTGAAAGTAGAGTATTGGCTTTGATAATATTAACATAAGCCTCAAGATACTAATATCATTTATTATTTGGCTAACAACAACCCTAGCGTGACGATAACCTGCTTTCAATAGCTCTAGTCTTATAATATAAATTTATACAGAGACTAAAATTATGTCTTGAATTAATAAGAATTGCGCATATTTTTCTATTATCCTTATAATAGAGAGATTATTATGCCCATACAAATTGACGGTATCGATGCCAAAATACTAAATATAATTCAAAAAGATGCAGCTATTTCTGTTGCTGATATAGCAGATGAAGTTGGCTTATCCTCATCTCCTTGCTGGAGAAGAATTAAACGAATGGAAGAATTAGGTATTATAAAAAATAGAGTTACTATTCTTGATAGAACCAAGCTTGGTCTTGATTTTGAAGTTTTCGTTGCTGTTAAGTTAGCTCTTCCGAATCGAGCAAACATGGAGAAACTTGAAAAAGCAGTGGCTAATATGCCAGAGGTCGTTCAGTGCGCTTCAGTCACTGGAGCAGTTGATTTTATGCTGCGGGTTGTAACTAAAGATATGCATTCTTATGAAGATTTTTTGCGTGAAGTTCTTCTTTCAATCGACCTAATTTCAGATGTTCAATCCCGAATAGTGCTAAGACAAACTAAAGAAAGTAACTCCATACCTTTAAACTTGATAAGCAATGCAGTACCAAGGGTTTCATAATCTAAAATCTCAATGTTAAGTATTTTCTATATACTCATCAAGATCGCTTTGTTTGTTTAAATTAATAAAATACTTATTTTTGGACCAGCTAACTAGGTTAGCTCCGACTAATATAGCTAATCTATTTAATGAAATAGAACCATCAAATGATAAGTTATTAAAAACTGAATCAAGGTCTTCCATCCTCCACCACCCGTGTGCAGGATGCTTTTGTGTTCCAACTGCGGATATATTAGATGTTGAGTTAGAGTACATTTTTTCTAAGAAATTCATGGGAGGGTTAGGGACATCAATTGGTAAAGTAAAAAAACCTATTAAATTTGAGCTACTTTTATTTCTAAAATACTTCCACGTAGAATATATCCCTCCCACGGGGCCCTTAGGCCCATTTATTTCATCAGATATAATTAATGCGTTTAACCCATAATCGTGATGGCCCGAGATTATGAGTTGCTCAGTCTTACATTGAACTCTCTCAAGAATAATATCAATCATCCTCTTGCCGCCGATTAATATTTCACCCTTGTCCCTTCCATTAAACCGACTTGCTGATCCCCCTGCTAAAATCACTATGGGTGTAGAATGAATAAAATTGCTCATAGTGCCTTACGGTGAATAATGGACTTTTATAATATGATAGCTGGTTATATTAAACCAGTGAATAACCCTTATAATGCTACCCTAGTTTCTAATAAAAGATAATGTAAAGATTGCCAATAATATTTCCGAGCTTGGTAACCAATCTGCTCTACCATATGCTAAATAAGTGGAAGGCTATGCCTGACCCAACAAGGACTTATATTCGGCTGCTTCGTTCCCGACCTGACCGGGTTAACAAGAATGTTGTCCAAGATAACCTTCCGGAAACCTAGTTACGTAAATTATCACTCGCATGCAAGAGGCTAAAAAATAAACTATTTAGTTTAATTAAAACATGCATAGCTTTAATAACTACAGGAATTAATCAATTAGTTGAAAATTTGAAATAAACTAAAGAAATAAAACTATGAAACCTTATACTAAACGCAAAAAATTCATTATGCCATTTTCTGGAGATGAATTGGATCATGCAGAAACACAGCGTGCAACTGAACAATTAGAAATTTTTATAAAACAAGATAATGCCAAATGCTTATGCCTTTATAAAGGATCTATTGCTATTAATGGTAATGGGAACTTAAGTCTTGTACATCCATCAAAGCTCATAGGTAAAAAAATAAATGACCCAGGGCCAATTTTTCTTGGTCTTAGTAACAACATACCTTTATTTTCAGTATCTTTAGTGGAACCCAATGAAATAAAAGAAGATTTAATCTTTGAAGACTTAAGAAAGGCATCCAAGTTTTTAAGTCCTCAGGAAATGTCAGTTGCAGGCCGAGCAAAATCTCTTTTGGACTGGCACTTAAATAATAGATTTTGTTCCAAATGCGGACAAATGACACAACCCAGCAGTGGGGGTATCAAACGTGAATGCAATTCATGTAGTTCAGAGCACTTCCCTCGAGTTAATCCAGTGGTAATTATGCTTATAATATCAAACAATAAAGTTTTACTTGGAAGAGGCAAGGGTTGGCCAGAAGGCGCGATGTCAGCTCTAGCAGGTTTTATATCACCGGGTGAAACAATTGAGGAAGCTGTAAAAAGGGAAACCTATGAGGAAGTAGGCATCAAAATAAAAAATGCGCAGTATGTATTTAGTCAACCTTGGCCTTGGCCTTCACAGCTTATGATTGGTATGGTTTGTGAAGCGGACAATGAAGACCTAAATATTAATACAGATGAAATTGAAGAAGCCAAATGGTTTACAAAAGATCAAGTTAAAGCTGTTTACGACAACTCAGGCGATCATTTTCTTAAACTGCCCAAATTTACTATAGCGCATCACTTATTAAGGAATTGGATTGAAAGTTAAGATGAAGTTTCTGAGAAACTAAAACATAAATAGTGGAGTGAAATAATCGCAAAATAAGGTTCTCATGATTTCATGCGTGTTTCATGCGCAATATAAGTACCCAATATTTTAATCGACTCAGTATAAAAACTAAGTTCCTCGAGAGCATGAGCCATTCCTTTTTCTTGAGGGTGACCCTCAACATCAACATAAAATTGAGCAGCTTGAAAAGAGCCTCCAACCATATAGCTTTCAAGCTTTGTGATATTAACATTATTAGTAGCAAAACCACCCAAAGCCTTATAGAGCGCTGAAGGAACGGAACGAACTTTGAAAACAAAACTTGTTACCCAAGGACCACCAGCTACATCTGTCTTTAAAGGCTCGCTAGCTAATATTAAGAACCGTGTTGTATTATGGCTCTCATCCTGGATATCTTTTTCTATGATGTCTAAACCATAGATACTTGCTGCAAGCGATGAGGCAATGGCGGATATAGATTTATCTTTCAATTGAGCAACAGCACGCGCCGCTCCTGCTGTATCAATATCTGCTAATGGTAAAATATTCATTTTAGCTAAATTTTTTCGAACTTGCCCTAATGCCATAGGGTGTGACCGCGCCGTCTTAATAGTTTCAATTGTTGCTCCAGAAATACCTAATAATTGATGATGCACAGGTAAGTATAGCTCCCCAATAATGTATAAGCCGCCCTCAGGTAGTAAGTGGTATATGTCTGAAACTCTTCCTGCCACTGTATTTTCTACAGGTATCATGGCAAGCTTCGCATCCCCGGATCTAACAGAATCGAAAGCTGAGGAAAAGCTTGTGCAAGGGCTTGGAGTAAGGTCTGGATAACCCACCTGGCAAGCTAAGTGTGAAAAAGCTCCGGGCTCTCCTTGATAGACTATGATATCTGGCATCATTGTAAAATTCTCCTAGAACGTTAATCTCTTAAAGCCTTTGCGACGCTTGGCCGCAAGCTATTTTCAGTTTGCTTTTGAAGTTAATACTTATAATAGACTACTGATATTTGCATGCAATTGTTTCATCTTTGAAACTAACCAAGGACTAAGTGATGGATGAACTAGGATTTAATAAGATAGCCGGTGCTATATTAGCGACAGCACTTGGAGTAATGGTTCTAAGAACAGCACCACACATATTTATTCATTCAGAAATGCCAAGCACCCCTGCTTACAGAGTAGGACCTCTTGAAGTAGCGTCAAAAGATGATGCTGAACCACTTCCCTTCCCACAGTTAGTATGGGTAGACGCTATGGACTCCACACGTGGGTTGAAGGTTTTCAAAAAATGTACTTCATGCCACAATGCCGATATTGATGGCGCTCATGGAACAGGACCTAACCTTTGGAACGTAGTAGGTTCAACTGCAGGTGTAAAAGATGGATTTAAGTATTCAAATGCACTTGTCACCTCAGGAAAAACTTGGACATATGAAGAATTGGACGGTTTTTTAGCAAAGCCTACAAAATATATTTCAGGAACTAATATGAATTTTGTTGGCTTAAAGAAAGAAACAGATAGGGCAGCCGTTATTGAATTACTGCGTCAAGCTTCTGCATCTCCACTTTCAAAACCAGCACCTAAACTTGTTGAAAATGAATCTTCTCCCGAGACAGATGCAGTTTCACAAGGCCTAAGCCTAGAAACAAAAGAAAAAAAGCATGGTGATGAGGCACATTAAAGCCTTTTCACTGAGGTAATCTCTCCTCCTCCCCGCTCCAAGCTTCTATCAATTACTACAGATAGCGGCTCGACTGTAACAGACATATGAAATGCGTTAGCATGAATGATATCAGTTTTTGAAACCATGATACCTACATGACCCTTCCAAAAAACTAGGTCACCCCTAGAATAATTATTTTTTGATATTGACAAGAATGACCCTAATTTTTCTTCCATCATATCAGTATCTCTTGGGCTGTCAGACCCAACTGCTCGCAAAGAGGACAAAACTAGTCCTGAACAATCAAGGCCAACTGTACTAATACCTCCCCAAATATAGGGTAGTCCCAAATGCTTCTCAGCAACAGTTATAAAATCTGAAATCTTTGGGGCATCAGATATTTTCATTACATGTGCGCGATGAATATAATCATCTCTTTCAGTTTTGATAAAATCATCTAAAGTGTGTTTAGAATAAATAAGAGATCCCATAGAGAGAGTCTTATTAATTGGACTTTTTATATTATCGAAATCAAAAACAGGGGCCGTCAAAGCAGTAACAATATAATTTGCCTGTGTGGTAAATGTACCTAAATCATTTTCCGGGATAAAGCCTACATATCCGGGGTATAGAGAGTTTCCATTTAATGATGCAGCCTGACCATATGCAAAGCCGTTTTTTATTTCATAAATTTTAAAATTATGACCAAAAAGTAGCTCAGTATCTTTAGAGATACATGCTCTAGGCTCACTATATAAAGATGCAATCGGCGATACAACTGAACTTAAAGTGAAAGATTGGTTATTAGTAAATGTTAAATTAACGCGCGAATCTAGGGTATTTTTTTTTCTAAGCGACACTAAGCAGCCGCTGAAGAGAAATTATTCGATTTTATCTCGGATTGTATTATATCTGCAAAATGCTGTAGATATAATATACCGCCAGATGTACGCATCACAATTATAGAGCGTCGGTCTCTTGGGTCTGGCGCCCTTTTAACAAATCCATATTTAGTTAAAGTATCTAATGCACGAGATATAACTGCCTTAGTAACATTTAATTTTTCAGATAGAGATTTCACTGTTTGGTTTGAATTATCTAAGTAGATTGTCATTAACACGGAAAGCTGACGAGATGATAAGTCTGGTCCATTCGACAAAACTGTTTCCAAAGTAACCCTATGCCAAATAGCTAAAGCATCACTTCGTTTTGCTTTAGATATAGGTACCAAACTTTGCATTTGTTGATGCTCTCTTCCTCAAAACAAATCACTCACGCATTAATGAATCGCACAACAATGATTCTTTGGTCAAGAAAGAATTGTTATGACAGACTCAAGATTTTGATAAGCAACAGAAATACTTATATATTTTTTCAGATAAATGATAAATAAATTATAGAATTAGCGATAATTTATATTTAATATAGCACCATGGGTATTGAATAATCTTTATTCAAATTGATAAATTACTATTTAAGCCACCAGATTTTATCCAGTGATACAAACTTCTAACTGCAAACATATCACCGCCTTTTGGATGACCAGGGTATGATGTCGGACACCAGCCATAGACATCAAAATGCATCCAAGGTTGTGCATTAACAAACCTTTCAAGGAATAAAGCAGCAGTAATTGAACCAGCGAAACCTCCACCTGCATTTTTCATATCGGCAATTGGAGAGTCTAACATTTGATTGTACTGTTGCCAGAGTGGCATATGCCACATCGGATCCTTTTGTTTTTTTGAATGCTCTAAAACCGATAAGACTGGGGCCTCCCGATTACAATAAAATGGTGGAAGAGTTGGGCCTAATGCTACGCGAGCAGCTCCTGTTAAAGTAGCAAAGTCCATAATTAAATTAGGTTCTAATTCCGATGCTTTTGTCAATGCATCAGCCAAAACTAATCTTCCTTCAGCATCAGTATTATCGATTTCAATTGTTAGCCCAGAACGGGAAGTCAATATATCCCCAGGCCTATAAGCCCCAGCTGAAATTGAATTTTCTGCAATCGCAATTAGACAATGCAACCTTACAGGAAGGTTATTTGCCATAATCATTTTTGAAAGGGCTAACGCATGAGCAGCTCCACCCATATCTTTTTTCATTATTTTTGCCCCTGCAGCACTTTTGATATTTAAGCCCCCTGTATCAAATGTGATACCTTTACCAACTATGGCAAGGCGGGGGTGGGAAGTCTCACCCCATTCAAACTCTATTAACCTAGGCTCTTCATGCGCAGCTCTTCCAACAGCATGAATCATGGGGTATTTATCTGTAATTAAATCTTTACCTTTGGTTATTTGAATAGCTGCTCCATAAAAATCAGCAATTTTTAGAACAGTTGCACCAAGAGCATCAGGACCCATATCATTAGCGGGGGTATTGATTAAATTTCTACACAGATGGATGGCGTCTACGGTAGATTTTATTTCTTCTAATTTATCATATTGGTCTATTACCAGAATTGGAAAAATGGTTTCGGTAGATAAATATTCTTCAAACTTGTAAGCACCAGCTCCCCAACCAACAATTGCTAAATCTTGTTTCCAGTCCTTAGGTAGCAATGAAAACTTATAAAAACCCGATGGGAGAGAAGCTGACAGCGCTCCTGCACGCATAGCCCCAAGATCATCGGCACTTACTGAACCTGCTCCAAATATTACAGATAAAATCTCACCATCAGAATTAGTTAAGCAAAGCTTTTGATTTTTTTTTGCCGAAAACTTTTGAATCTCAGAAAACTTAATATGGGATTCTGACAAGGATAATTTAAATTGAGGCCATTCGTTATCCCTCACCACATATATTGGGATTACATTTTCACTAGCTGTAATTTCTTCCTGTTTAACTAATATCGCCGGCATTATATCTCCATCCAATTTATTTAGGCTTTTTTGATGGCTCAAGTAAGCTTTCAAGTCTCTGCGCCAATCCATCAGGAATTAATATTTCAAACTTTTCTTCTTGATGGTGCCCTCGCCCTTTATGAGCATCCGGCTTTTCGTTTATTACTTGCTTCTTATCTATTATCGCTGAATTTACTACCTTAATCGGCAGTAATGTTTTTTTACTTTTTTCATACCTTGAATGCATAAGTTCTGCTTTTTTTCCAAATAAGTTTATAAGACGCACCCATTCTTCTTTTGTATAATCAAAGGCAACTCCATCAGAGCTGATGTCAGACCAATTAAGATCCTTCGGAGCAGTAACTGCTTTTTGCAACCACTCTAAGGCCCCTAAATTATTTTGTTTTAATGCTTCAGCATTTGCTGCTAGTAAACAGACCCTTTCATTGTCACCATCATTTGATAAATAGGGGGATAATAATTTGAGTGCATTATTACCACTTCCTGAGTGCAAAAGTTGTTCGACCTTAAACATCTGAGTTTCATAGTGTTTAGGGTTAGTTCTTATTAAGTCATCAAAATACTTTTCTTTATTTTTTATATTTCCAGCTTCTAGAAGGTTACGGTAAATAATTGCATAAACTGGGTGCGGGTCTTTTCTCCAAGATTTTTTAATAACATTAATAGCCTTTTTAAATTCTTCGCTTGCAATTAATAAATGAGAATAATTGACCACTGCAGGTGGAAAATTTGGTGCAAATTTGAAGCTCTCAGCTGCAGTATTAATAGCCTTCCCCACTTGATTTAACTTACTTAACCTTGCTGTTTCAGCTGAAAGCAAAGCTGCTCGATATCGATAAATGGCTTTAAGGTCAAAATGTTTACTTAACTCTACCTCAGTCAATGTTTCCAGTGCTTTAGACCAGTCTGCCTCGAGTACATGTGATTGGAATATTATGTGATATGCCCAGTAGGATTTCTTATTTTTATTAATTGCATCTTTAGCGTGCTTAATTGCCTTTGGATAATCAGAGATAGAAAAAAATTGTTCTGCCAAACCTCGTTGTGCGATAGCTAAATAATCACGGTCCAAAAGCATAGCTTTATAGTGGCCGATCGCTTCCTCAGCGTCACCACACGCCTCTGCCGATTTAGCCTTTATAAAGTAAGTTAAGCCCTTGGGTACTGAAGCACTCCCTATCTTTTTTGTATACTTTCTTACAGTTTTTATATTTCCCTCAGCCACTGCAACCAACATTGCTCTAAAAGAGTTAATTTGACTTTCTTTATCCAAACCCTCCAATCGTTGGCTGTTTAATAATAATTTTCGAATATTCAGAATAATTGAAAATATTAATGCTAAGAAGGCAAAACCGGCAAAAAACATACCCGCCGCGGCCTCCGGTGAAATCGATATATACTGGAATACTGGTGGCCCCTCATTTAGGGGTATTTGAAAAATAAGTTTTGGAAACCCACCTAAAATCAAAAATGTAGCTGACAAAACTGATAAAAGGATAGTAACAATATTCAAATATCTAATCATTCATCACCTCTAAACCCTTAACCAAGTCTATTATTGCCATTTCATTAGGTTCTTTTGAAACTTTGTGCCTCACACCTTTCAGACTTCCCATAGCATCTTTTGTAGCCTCGCTAATAGAGATAACTGAAAGCCCTGAAAGATTAAATTGGTATTTAACAAGCGTTCTTGCAGCCAAGGGGGAATATAGAATTAAATAATCTATCTCATTAATATTAATAGAGGGCTTAGCATTAATTGGAGTAGAATTATAGTAAACTAGTCTCTCAGCATTATACCCCTTTTGCAGTAAATCTTTGACAAGAGAACCTCGTAAATTATTACCGCCACAATGATATATATTATTATCCTTACTGAAGTTATTTAAAATTAAATTAGCAACATCTCCAGAGTCACCGTTTGCAGTTAACGGGCACTCAAATCCAAATTTTCTTGCCAAACGTTGTGTTTCTTTACCAACAGTAACAACACTCCAGTCTCTCTCTGTTGTCTTTTCAGAAAAAGCTCTAACCCCATTACCCGAAGTAAAGACTAGTATCCCCTTTTTTAGTGGTAAATTTGGCTCTTCAGAAGGTCTCGATATCTCTAATAGTGGAAAGATAAGCGGATTAAATCCTGCATACGACCAGTTTTTTGAACTTCTATTCGCAGCAGGAAGCGATCGAGTCACCCAAACTGTTGGCTTTGGTCTATTTAACATTTCTTTTCTAATCCCAAAGAATTTTTTTTCCAATTTCTTTACGCACATCAATTCCTAGCTCGTATCCTAAAGAGACAGCTTCATCGATGCTTAATATTTTTTGTTTTACTTCACGTGAAAACACCAAAGTCCCATCTTTAGAGATTACTTCTCCGCGGAAATTAAGAGTTTTATCTTTATAATTTGCGAGAGCAGCAATTGGGGTTTTACACGAGCCATCAAGTGCCCGTAAAAAGGACCTCTCAGCTGCAACGGAAATCTCTGTTTCGTAGTGGTTAAGTGATGCAATTATTTTCTTTGTTTTGGTGTCCAATTCGCGGACTTCTATACCTATTGCTCCCTGTGCTGGCGCAGATAACATAATATCAGCTTCTATAGCCTCTGTTATTAATCCTTGCTCCCCAAGACGGTTTAAACCTGCCACAGCTAGGAAAGTTGCATCACAGTCTCCATTCTTGAGTTTATCTATACGTGTGCCCACATTACCTCGAAGCAATGAAAATTGAATGTCGGGCCGGATGGCACTTAACTGAGCACGACGACGTATTGATGCTGTCCCAACGACAGCTTTATGTGGCAAATCCATGAGCCTGGATACTTTATAAGATATAAATGCATCTCGAGGATCTTCTCTTTTCAAGACGGCCTCTATGCTCAAGCCCTCTTGGCTAATTGTTGGTACATCTTTCATTGAGTGTACAGCTAAGTCAATATCTCCATTAATTAACGCCGCTTCTAACTCTTTTGTAAACAATCCTTTACCTCCGAAATCTTTTAGATCTCCAGTTATTCTATCGCCAGATGTTTTGAAAATTTTAATCCTAGACTCATGCCCCAGGAGGGTTTTGACTAAATTAGCCTGATAAAGAGCCAATGGAGAACCCCTTGTTCCTATAATAAGCTTACGTTGCATCCCTGCCAAATACTCCCTATGTGATATCTGTGACTCTAACGCCTTTAAAATACCCTGTCCAAGAGAAAGCGCTGATTCTGGGCATAGAAAGTAGCTGTGATGAAACAGCTGCTTCTGTGGTGCTGTGGGAAAAAGGCAAACCAATAAAAATTCTATCTTCTATTATAGCAAGTCAAAACTCTGAGCACGCTCCCTATGGCGGTGTTGTTCCAGAAATAGCAGCAAGAGCACATCTTTTAAAAATTGAAGGTATAATTGAAAATGCAGTGCAAGAAGCCGACATAAGTTACGTAGATTTGAATGCAATAGCAGCAACTGCTGGCCCCGGACTTATCGGCGGGGTAATTACTGGACTCATGGCTGCCAAAGGTATTTCAATGTCTTTAAATATTCCTTTGATAGCCGTAAATCATCTTGAGGGGCATGCGCTTTCTCCAAGTCTTTCTGAAGACTGTCCTTTTCCATATTTATTATTACTTGTTTCTGGAGGGCATACCCAGCTGTTATCCGTAAAAGGACTTGGTAACTATAAAAGAATTGGAAGTACATTGGATGATGCTGCGGGTGAAGCATTCGATAAAACAGCAAAAGTTATGGGGCTGGGCTTTCCAGGCGGCCCAAAAGTCGAGAGTCTTGCAAAAAGTGGAGACGCAAAAGCTGTGGACTTACCCAGGCCGTTAAAAGGCAAGAGCCATGCGGATTTTTCATTTGCAGGATTAAAAACAGCAGTGTCTCGTGCATACAACGCCTCCAACAAGACAGAAACTGATAAAGCGAATATCGCAGCAAGCTTCCAAGAGGCAGTTTGTGATGTGCTAAATGATCGTTCCCAAAAGGCGATGAAATTTTTCATTGATGACCCAGATATTAATTCTGATAAAAAACACCACTTTGTAGTAGCGGGCGGGGTTGCAGCTAATACTAAGATAAGGGAGTCACTTAAAGCGTTATGCAAGAGTGAGAATTTTAAATTTGTTGCGCCTCCCCTTAAGTATTGTACTGATAATGCTGCTATGATTGCTTTAGCTGGGGCACAGCACTATGCTATAGGTAATTTTGATAGCATTTCAGTAAAAGCTAGACCTCGGTGGCCACTCGATATGATTGCAGCTACCCAAAAGCCCAAAAGTGGGTACGGTAAAAAGGGGCCGAAGTCATGAAAAAAAGAAGTCAAAACTATCAAAAAATAGGCGTTATTGGTGGGGGTGCATGGGGAACTGCACTTGCGCAAAGACTTGCCTTAGCAGGTCGCGATACCTTGCTTTGGGCTTATGAAGACCAATGCGTGTCTGATATAAATAAAAAAAGACAAAATAGTCTATATTTGCCTGACATAAATTTGCACAACAACATAACTGCAACATCTGATATTAAAGATTTAGCAGATATGGATGCAATATTGTCTGTGGCTCCAGCCCAGCATACGAGAAATATTTTAGAAGAATTTTCACCCTTTATTAGAGAAGGATTGCCGATAGTGCTCTGCTCTAAAGGCATCGAAATTTCTTCACATAGTTTTATGTCTCAAGTTCTTGATCAAGTATCACCAAAGTCAGTAGCAGCAGTTTTATCAGGCCCAAGCTTCGCTATTGATGTCGCTAGAGGCTTACCTACAGCGGTAACATTGGCTTGTAAGAATAAAATTATTGGTCAGAAACTAGTTGAAGCAATAGGCGCTCCCACATTTCGGCCATACCTTTCTAAAGATGTGATCGGTGCTGAAGTAGGTGGAGCAGTTAAAAACGTTCTTGCTATTGCTTGCGGTATAGTTATCGGAAAAGGCTTTGGAAAGTCAGCCCATGCAGCCGTTATTGCTCGCGGTTACGCTGAAATGACTCGATTCGGCATTGCCCTTGGCTGTAAGCTGGAAACTTTAGGCGGTTTATGTGGTTTGGGAGATCTAGTCTTAACCTGCTCATCCGAACAGTCACGAAATATGTCATGCGGCTTATCACTTGGTAAGGGAATAACTTTAAATGAAATAATTTCATCACGAAATTCTGTAACAGAGGGCGTTGCAACCGCTCCCGTTTTGGAGGCCATGGCAAAAAAACTTAATGTAGATATGCCAATATGCACGGCTATGTCTCATATTCTTTCTGGGAAAGTAAATGTTGATGAAGCCATAAAACAACTATTATCTCGTGAAATAACAACGGAGATTTAAATTGGAATTTATCATTTATAGCGAGGATAAGCCTGATAGCTTGCACATCAGGCAGTCTGCACGCAATGACCACTTGGCTTGGCTAAAAACAAAGAGTGAAGTCGAATTACTTATAGCAGGACCATGGATGGATGAAAATGAAATTATGAGAGGTAGTTTATTAATCGTAAAGGCTAAAAACAAAAATATAGTTATTCAGTGGTTAAAAGATGACCCATATGGGTCGGCAGGGCTTACAAATAAAGTTATAATAAAGCACTTCAATTGGGTTATCGGTAAATGACCACTCTTAATTTATCTTTCAGTATTGCTATTATTGCAGGCAAAGTTTTATTAAAAGATGTACAGGTTAGTCGCATAGCTCTTGATAGATAACTAATCTTCCTTACATATAAACAAAATATTCGACAGCCGTATGAGGACAGCAACTATGCCTAAAAAACTATTGGTAACTACATTGTTAATAGGGTGCCTAATTTCACAAGAGGGACATTCACAAGCACTTCTCAACTCAAGTTCAGCAATGAGTTTGGATAGTGAAAGAGGGGTGTTAAGCATGGCGCCACTTCTCGATAGAATTACTCCTGCAGTCGTATCAATCAATGTTAGAAGCACAGCTAAAGCTCCCAAACTATCCAATAGAAATGAAGAGCTTCTTGAGCGTTTTTTTGGTGGCCGCATGCCGAATGAGCCAAGAGAAAAAAGAGGCTTGGGCTCTGGTGTTATAGTAAATGCTGATGAAGGGCTCATCATCACTAACGCGCATGTGATAGAGGATGCAGACGAAATAATCGTAACACTTAAAGACAAAAGGCAGTTGGAAGCTGAAATAGTCGGAACGGATAAAAAGACGGACATAGCACTGATTAAGGTATCAGCCAAAAAACTAGCTGAGTTAAAAATAGCTAAAGCAAGTGAAGTAAGGGTAGGTGATTATGTGATCGCAGTGGGCAACCCATTTGGCTTATCGCATTCTGTAACATCTGGTATTGTATCTGCACTTGGCCGCGATAACGGGAGTGGTGATGGATATCAGGATTTTATTCAGACTGATGCATCGATAAATCCAGGAAATTCAGGCGGAGCGTTAGTAAACTCAAAAGGTGAACTAATAGGAATAAACTCAGCTATAATATCAAGATCAGGTGGCAATCAAGGTATTGGATTCGCTGTACCCACAAATATAGTTCAAGCTGTTATGCGCCAGTTGATTTCCTATGGAGAGGTACGCCGAGGTAGAATTGGTGTGCTAATAGGAGATATAACCCCGACGCTCAAAGAGGCCTTAGACCTTACAACGCTCGATGGCGCCTTAGTAAGCCAAGTGGTGGAAGACAGCCCTGCTGAAAAAGCAGGTCTAAAACGCGATGATGTAATTATTTCTTTTAATGGAGGAGCAATAAAAGATGCGTCAGACATTAGAAATGCAGTTGGTCTCGTTGAACCCGGAGAAAGGTACACCATTACCTATTTGCGAGAAGGAAGAAAAATAAAACGCAGAATAGAAGTCGAGGCCGTTGACGAAAATGATGAACAATCAGATAGCCTAGCCATGAATAATGGTCCTGAAACGAAAACTTTTTCAGGAGCAACTCTTACAAATATTCCAGTAGATTTAAACCTCAGAGGTGGTAGCGAAGGAGTCTATGTTTCAGCAGTAGAAATAGGCTCAAAAGCCCAAAGAGCTGGGCTTGTCAAAGGAGACGTTATTCGTTCGGTAAACCGGAGAGATGTTCAAAACCTCGAAAACTTTAATAAACTTACAAAAGGTGAAGATGGTCCATTCGCGCTATCAGTAGAGCGTAATGGAAGTACATTTTATGTGGCTATTAAATAGTAAGTGTGCATGATAATCCGATTATAAAATCTCATATGGTACTTTATTAATGTTTTATTAAATAATACTAATGTGAACATTTTTTCGTAATTTTTCCCAAAACCTTGTGCTAGAGTACAAGAGTGAGAAACAGTATGAAAAATTATTTTAAAATTACATTCCTGTGCGGAAGTTTATTATTTGCAAACACTAGCGCCTCTATAGCTGTCGCAAATGAAATCGAAAACAATAAAGTTATTACCTCTGAACAGTTTTATTTAAATGCTCATAAAATATTTTCTTTGGCTGACACAGACCTCGACCTCAAGCTATCAAAAGCAGAAATAATGAATTTCCGACGAAAAAAAGATATCGAGCGTGCAGAAAGGGATTTCAATCAAATAGATCAAGATAAGAATGGGGTACTAAGTATTGATGAATGGAAATCACAAGCAATTGACTTTAATCTCAAAAGAAATGTTTCTCAAAGATCAAATTTTAAAACCTCAGAAAATCGTCCAGCGGCACTTGGGCGTGATTTAAATTCCGATGGTTTTATATCCCTCGAAGAACATAATATATCCATAAGATCTAATTTTTTAAAAATGGATACTAATAGTGATGGGGTGTTAACAAGACATGACCGTTTTAGACATCACCCCCGTAATAAACTTAAATAAACACTTTTATTAGTCAAACTCAGTAGCTCATGCTCTGCTGAACCTAGCACTCAAAATAACAAATAAAAAACTGGATTCCCAAAAGCATTAATTTCCGTTAACTATATTACTAGCTTGGGGTTTTTGATTCGCAAGAAAGGGAATATATTATGCGTGTTCTGCTAATTGAGGATGATAGTGCTACAGCACAAGTTATAGAGTTAATGCTAAAGTCAGAAGGGTTTAACGTATATACTACGGACCTGGGGGAAGAGGGCGTGGACCTTGGTAAGCTCTATGATTATGATATAATATTATTAGACTTGAACTTGCCAGATATGCCAGGTTTTGATGTCCTTAAAACCTTAAGGTTGGCAAAAATTAATACCCCTATCTTCATATTATCTGGGACCAGCGATATTGAATCCAAAGTGAGAGGTCTCGGTACAGGGGCTGATGATTTTATGACAAAGCCGTTTCACAAAGATGAATTGGTTGCACGTATTCATGCAGTCGTCAGAAGATCTAAAGGACACAGTCAATCAACTATTACAACTGGTAAAATTAAAGTTAATCTTGATGCTAAAACAGTAGAAGTAGGGGAACAAAGAGTTCATCTTACAGGTAAAGAATATCAGATGCTGGAACTTTTATCTTTACGCAAAGGAACTACTCTCACGAAAGAAATGTTCCTCAACCACCTTTATGGCGGTATGGATGAACCAGAATTAAAAATAATTGACGTATTCATATGCAAATTAAGAAAAAAAATTGTTGCAGTTTCAAAGGGAGAACATCACATAGAAACTGTATGGGGAAGAGGTTATGTTCTTAGAGATCCCGCCAAAGATAAAGTTTCAGTTTAAAGCGTTTTACGATCTTTCATAGCTTTCAGTTGCTCTTCCGTAGCAGGTTTTTGGTACATCTCTTTCCAGTCTTCATAAGGAATCCCATAGATTCTTTTCCTGGCTTCAGCATCAGAAATTTCTACTCCGTTTTTCTCAGCGCCACTTTTATACCATTTTCCCAAGCAATTTCTGCAAAAGTTAGCTAAAATCATTAAGTCGATATTTTGTACGTCCTTTCGTGCGTCTAGATGTGAGAGTAACTCTCGAAATGCGGCAGCATCCAATTTGTCTTGTAAATCATTGTTCATTTTCTATCTACGTCCTCTGTTACGTTTTCCGCGTAATCCCTTAGCGCCCTCTTTAGCTGGGGGGCTTGCGAGACTTCCAAGTTTCTCAATCACTTGCTCCATCGACGGTCTAATCGATGCAACGTGAGTATCTATTGCATTACGCATATACGATATATGTTCAGGTGCGGTGCCACAACACCCGCCTATAATTTTAGCACCAGCATTTATTGCTAGACTTGTATATTCTGCCATTAACTCAGGTGTTCCTGAATAAATAGTTTCTTTTCCTTTAACTACAGGTATTCCACAATTGGCTTTTCCTATAATAACCGCCCCTAGTATCTCTGATGTCATTTCAAGAATTGATAATACCATATCGGATGCACCAACCCCACAATTGGCTCCATAAGCGAGGGGCGATATTTTTAAATGGGCTGTGGCTTCATGTATTTTCGAAGGTTTTATTCCCATCATTGTACGCCCAGCTGTATCAAAGCTGGCAGTAAAGACATAGGGAATTCCAACATTAATAGCTGCTCTCGCAGCTGCTTCTATTTCTTCGGTAGAGGACATTGTTTCAATCCAAGCTAAGTCTGCACCGCCGTCTTTAAGTCCCTGGATTTGTTCTTCAAAATAACCTATGCAATCTTTCATAGTTAACTCACCCATGGGCTCAAAAAGCTCACCTGTTGGGCCTACTGAACCCCCAACTACTATTTCTCTTTTTGAATTTTCAGCCACCCGTCCTGCAATTTTTGCTCCCGCTTTATTTATTGCGTAAGTTTCACTTTCCGCATTGTGTAATTTTAATCGAGGTCTGTTCGCTCCAAAAGTATTTGTTAATATTATATCTGAGCCTGCTTCCGCAAAAGACCTGTGCAAGGAAGAAGGTTTTTCTGGGTGCGATACGTTCCATAAGTCAGGTGGAAATCCTGGCTCAAGACCCATTGACATAAAACTTGTTCCTGTAGCACCGTCAGCTAGTAAAGGAATATTTTTCTTAAGTAGTTTTTCTAGTGAACTACGCATCACGGTAGCGCGTTATGCGCACACCTACCGCTTCGGCTTCGGCGAAAGCACTCAACTTAGAAACTGAAACGGTTGCTTGCTCTGCTCGGTCATAAAACAAACATATTTCTGCGACAGACTCAGCCAATGTTTCAACAAGGTCAATATGACCTTTTGATAGTAACTTTTTTACATCTTCAACTATGTAATCATAGCGCAATATGTTCTGAGTCGGGTCAGTAATTGTATTTTCAAGAAACCCTAGATCAACACTTATATCAAATCTAACAGGCTGCTCAATTCCGCGCTCACTTTCAAAAACACCTATCTGGGCTTGTAGCACAAGGCCTTCAATAAAAACTTGATCGTTGATAGCACTCTTTGCAGGCTTTAGATTTGTATGACTCGTATTTTCATAGACTTTAAGCATCAAAACTTCCTTAAAAACTAGAAATTTATCTGAGCCTTATTACTGCAATTATCAAGCTTAATTTTAATGAAATAATAAAGAATTATTAGATTTAATATATTAGTTTTCAAAAATTTTAATAGTGTCACTACATAGCAACATATACTTGCCTACCCATATATTATGTTATAAGTGCAATTTTATTGGTCGCCTTGTGCGTTAATAAGGGAATGGAGTTTAAAGCTTCAACTGCACCCGCAGCTGTAATTGGTAAGTTTCTCTTACATATGTCACTGATTTTTCGGGAAGACGTAAGAGCAGCATTTGAACCAAAAGTCAGAAGACCTGCCAATAAAGTCGCCAGCGCACGCGGGCGGGAACGACCGATGTGCATGGAAAAAAGGTAATAATGCCTTTCCCAATGACGACACTTTTATATTTAAAATCGCTATTTTAGCGAAATTGGAGTCGTGTAATGAAAAAATATTTACTGTGTAGTGCCATGATCTTTTTATCTAGCAATGCATTTGGTCAAAATGGGCAAGATTTAAATAAAAATAATGAAGATATAATTGTCTTGGGAACAAGACTAGGAAACATAGATAAAAATAATCTCACCTCGCCTGCAATAATTATCACTGAAACCGAAATAATTAATCGAGGGCAACAGTATGTCTCAGATTTGCTGAGAACTATACCAGGAGTTGCTGTTAACTCCTCAGGACCACAAGGCAGCTTAACGCAGGTAAGAGTGAGAGGCTCTGAAGCAAACCATGTCTTAGTATTAATTGACGGCGTAGAAATGAATAATCCCACTACAGGCGAATTTGATTTTGCAGGTCTACGCTCGTCCGATGTCATACGAATAGAAATCTTAAAAGGAGAGCAATCAGCTCTTTACGGTTCGGATGCAATAGGAGGTGTTATAAGCATAAACACGCGAGCAAATTCAGTAACTAAAAGTGTTCAGGGTTCTGTCAGTGTTGGTAATGAGGAAAGCTATCAAGGTAATCTCCATGCAATAATTCCGGTTGGATCGGCCTCCTTATCATTGAACGGAACAGCATTTAAGTCCCAAGGCTATGATATATCTGGGCTTAACGGCGAAAAGGATGGTTCAAAAGGTAGCAATATAAACCTTGGTTTAAACAACGTAAATTTTGCAGGTATATCTTTGAGTGCCAAATTCGGATTTTCTGACATTACCGCTGATATAGACGAAGATACCGATTTCAATGGCCGGCTTGATAACACAAATGGAGAAACAAACGTAAAAAGTGATACAGCAAGAATAGATGCTAAATTCGATTTAGCAGGTTTTTCTAATGCAATCACCTCACATATGGTTGCCACCGACACAGATACTCAAGCAGGGTTCTCAAGTCTTTCAAAAGGTGCAAGGCATGGAATAAACTGGGTTACAAAAAAAGTGATCGGAGGCAATACAATATCATTCCTAACTGAAGCCGAGCACGAGTCTTATTCTATCTTACCAAATTTCACAGAAGCTGATGCTGAGCCTGAAATTTGGTCATATGCACTCGCAGGCGATTACGTTCATTCTTCTGGACCGATGACAATAACAGCTTCTGGCCGTCACGATATAAATGATTTTTTCAAAAATGTTACTACATGGAGGGTAGGAGCCGGCTATAAACTAGACGAAATAAATGGTAGATTCCGTGCGTCCATAGGTTCTGGTGTAAAAAATCCTTCGCTAATCGAACTATTTGGTTTTTATCCAACTTCTGGTTTTTCTGGAAACGAAGACCTGAAGCCCGAAAACTCATTAGGTTTTAATATTGGCTATGAACATAAAATTGCCAATCTACAACTATCTATTGATTATTTCAGATCAGAATTAAAGAATGAAATTTCTACAATATTTGCTCCTGACTTTACTTCCACTGTGATCAATTTAGGCTCTAAAAGCATTCGCCAGGGTGTTGAATTCGACGCTCAATGGGATATTTCAGAAAAATTAAAAGTGCAATCCTCCGCAACTTTTCAAAAAAGTAAGCAAAATGATTTAGAAGAAATTCGAAGGCCTAAGTTTACAGCTAGCACATCGATCACATATATACCCAACGATGACATACTAATTTCAACTTCGCTTGATCATAATGGCAGTCAGCTTGATACAGATTTTTCAACTTTTCAGAATGTAAAGCTTGATGCTTTCACATTAGTTGGAGTTAATGCTTCCTATAGAGTAAACGATAATTTCAAATTTACACTACGAGGTGACAATTTACTCAATGAAGATTATCAAGAAGTCGTTGGTTATTTTTCTCAAGGACGAAAATTGTATGCCGGATTTCAAACAAGTTTTTAATTATTAGTATTTAATTCGGCTTTTCAATACTTGGGTTAATTGGTCTAATGACATTTGGCCCTTGGAATGCATAATATCTGGATACCTCATAGCCTTGCTTCCTAAGCATTTCTATGAGGCTGTCTTCTCCTAGCAAATGACTAATCCCCACCGCAGCAAAACCCGTTCCGCTACCTTCTATAAAAAATATAAGCTTATCTAACCATTTTTTATTTCTTTCCAAAATTAGGCTATTATAAAATTCTGGGGATTTATATTTCATCGTTTCAACTAACTCACGAGATAAATAATCCGTTCTTCCTAAGGCCCACGACTTGGCGATACTATTAAGATCATCACCAAGACTATTAAAGCCCTCAAGGCTTTCAGTAAGTATTGAAATTTGGGTAGAATGAGAGAGATTAACTGAGGCAAGAATTTGCTCCTCAACAGTTTCTAAATATATGATATTTTTTTTATCTCTCATAGCGCGTGACTTTAAGGCCTCATCAGCAGAGAGTTCTGATGATAAGTCGGCACTTTTAGCCGCTGCCATAGTAATGAATTCACTAGCAAACCACGGCTTAAAACTATCCAATGCAGCAATACTCAAATTACCATTGTGTGCAACCGCCTCTAATAATTTTAACTGATAATTATCAAGCCCATCAGACAGCCTGAGTCCATCCTGCCGCATACCAAGGCTCGTTGCTAAAATATTTGCTGCAACCTTCTCATCTGTTCCGGAATTAACTTCAAAAAATATAGTACCTGAGGATGAAAAAGCTTTTTTCATATCATTTTTTTGCCAATTTAGATCAGGTGGTAAAAGGTGAACAGTGCCGTATAAGTAAAGCACCGTATCGCTGTCCTTAAGGACCCAGATAGCCGGACCATCATTGCGTTCGCGAGCAAGCTCAACTTGTGAATTAACAACCTGAGAACCAGAATAGTTATCACAACTGATCAGCATTATTGTAAAAAAAATTATGATAATTCTTAGCATATTCAAGTAGTGAACATTGATGCAATTATATTCAATAGTTTTTTCTAAAAGATTAGTGCCTAGTGAGTTTTGATGCCCCAATAAGACACATAAGTGTAAATTTAAGAAAAGCTCCAATCGAAGTGTGCTTAAAAATATAAATATCATAAAAATCTAGAATTTAAATTATATCTTCAATGTCTAGTTCAGTAGCTTATTTACGTTACTAGTAAAAAAACACTGGATTTATAAAATTACAGTGATAAATAGCCCTATGATTAAAGAGTGGACACACAAAGCTTTGATAAGCCTATTAGCTGTGCTTTTTCTATGCCTTCAAACTACATCAGCAGCTCATAGCGCCGAATTAGCGGGTGATTCAGACCATATAGAATGTTCTGTATGTCATTTGGTGTCTGAAAAATCTGACTCTAAAATAATTCAATCATACCTTAATAATGGTTTTGATAACTCTCTTAAACTAAAAAAGGATACTTTTGCATCCATCTCTGATGCTAGTATAGTAAAAGAAACAGAAGTTCGAGGACCACCTCCAAGAGCACCCCCCCTACACTCACATATAAATTAAAATAATCCTTCGCTGCAGCTGCAGTAATTTTACTATGTGAGAATAAAAATGTCTTTTAAAAACTCTACTTCAAAGATAGCATTAGCTACTCTTTTATTATCCTTGCCTTTTTCGGCACAATCTCAAACTACTGATAATAACGATGAAATCGTTATTACAAGCGCACGTATTCTAGGCGGTTCGCCTGATGATGCAATCACAGGTATCACTATTTTAACGGGTGATGCACTAGATGACCGTTTAGCTTCAACCATTGGTGAGACACTAAAATATGAACCCGGTGTTTCCTCTTCTTTCTTTGGTGCGGGTGCATCACGCCCAATCATAAGGGGGCAAAGCGGTAACCGCGTAAGAGTTCTAGTCAATGGCATTGGTACAATTGACGCTGCTGCAACCTCACCAGATCATGCCGACGCAGTACAACCTGCGCAAGCTGAAATAATTGAAGTCCTAAAAGGCCCAGCTATGCTGCGGTTTGGTTCATCTGGGTCAGGAGGTGTTGTAAATGTTATTGATGGTCGTATTCCAAGTAAAATTCCTGAAAGCACGGAAGCATCAGCGCGAGTTGGGTTTAGTTCAGTTGATTCAGGTAAAGAAGCCGCAGCATCTATTAAACAGAATCTTAGCAATAACTTAGTATTACATTTAGATGGCACATGGAGAGAGAGTAAAGATTATAGAATTCCAGGTTTCGCTGAAAGTGAGATTTTCCATGAAAGTGAAGAAGATCATGATGAAGATCATGATGAGGATCATGATGAAGATCATGATGAGGATCACGATGAAGATCATGGTGAGGAACGCGAAGGAGAAATGAGAGACCGACTTGAAAACTCATTTACAAAAACTGCTTCTTTAACAGGGGGTTTATCATACATATCTGATAAAGGCTTTATAGGCATATCAGTTCACCAACTTGATAGTGAATATGGTATACCTGGTGGCCACGAGCATGGTCATCATGAAGATGAAGATCACGATGAGGATCATGATGAGGATCATGATGAGGATCATGACGAGGATCATGATGAAGAGGAAGAACTAGTTTCTATTGACCTTGAGCAAACACGCATTGATCTAAATGCAGTAAGGGAGCTTGCTGGATACTTCGAGAGGGTGCAATTGTTTGCGGGATATGCAGATTATGAACACACGGAGCTTGAAGGCGATGAGGTTGGTACCGTTTTTGCTAATGAGGGACTGGAAGCACGTCTTGAGTTAGTTCAAACAGAAGAAAATGGTCGTAAAGGCGCAACTGGAGTCCATATTCGAAAAAGCGATTTCAGCGCAATAGGAGCCGAAGCATTCGTACCTCAAACTGATACACGTGAAATAGCTATCTACACATTCCAAGAACAATCCTATGATAATTTACATCTCAAAGGCGCTATGCGTTATGAAAATAATCGAATTGTGTCAGAAGCATTAAACCAGAAAAAATCTTATGGCTTATTTAGTGTTTCCGCAGGCAGTGATTATCATTTTAACAGCCAAAATAGATTAGGTTTAACTGCCTTTAGGACAGAAAGGGCACCTACAAGTGAAGAATTATATTCTAACGGCCCCCACCTAGCTACTGATACTTATGATGTTGGCAATGCCAATCTTGACAAAGAAGTAGCATTGGGTGTTGAATTAGCATATCGTTTCAAGGCTGATAATTACTTCTTAACCGCGAATGCATTTATCACAGACTATCAGGATTTTATCTATAAAGACATGATAACCGATCAAGAAATGGACGGCCTTGATGTGTATAATATATTAAGTTCCGATGCAGTGTTCAAGGGTACAGAAATACAAGGTGGATATACATTCGAAGATATCAATAATGTTTCCATTTCAATTGACGGTCTCCTTGAGTATGTACGCGCTAAAACAACGGCAGGAAACCTACCACGTATTGCGCCGTTATCATTCTTAGTTGGAGCAGATGCTGAATGGGAAAACTTTAAATTACGTACTGAATTAGATTATTCAGATAAGCAAAATAAGTTATCTGTTATGGAGTTACCTACGGAAAGCTTTACACAAGTGAACGCGTTCTTAACGTGGTCTCCTGCTGCTAATCAAAACGTTAAATTTAAGCTTTCAGCTCTAAATTTATTTGATGAAGAGGCCAGACAGCATTCATCCTATCTCAAGGATGTAGTGCCGTTACCGGGAAGAAATTTCCGCTTCTCCATTAAAGCGGCATTTTAAGAAAATAATTTTATCCCCGTGTAAAATGGTTATTTGCACGGGGATAAAAAAATATTAGGCTACAGAGGCTATCATGATAAAGACACAATTAACATCCGACAAAGTAGCTATTAGTCTATCTTTGGTTTGCGTACTGCACTGCTTTTTTGTACCTTCTTTTATTATTTTAACTCCAAGTTTTATGTCTTTTTCTTTAGGGAACGAGTTCATACACAAACTAATCGTTATAGTTGCAGTTCCTGTAAGTTCGTATGCTTTAGTATTGGGGTATAAAAACCACAAGACAGCTTCATATCTTCCAGCTGGCATTTTAGGGTTATTGGCAATTATTTTTGCTGTAGTCTTAGGGGAAGAAATTTTAGGTGAGATTATTGAGAAAGCGTTAACTTTAACAGGGTCAATATTTATAGCTTTGGCCCACTATAAAAATTATCAGATTTGTAAGCAATTAAATTGCTCATGTCACGAGGACTAAAAAAACTATCCTCAGAGTGATTAATCTACCACTCACGTATTATCTTTTGTACAAATTTTCCAGAAGAAGTTAAATCTTGTGGTCTCCATGATCCGCTAGAGCCAGCTCCTTTTGTAAAGATAGAGGCTGCCTCATTTTTATCACTTACTGCCCAGTTTAAATGAGTTAGGTTATGTTTCCTAATAAATCGCATCCACTCAAACGTTGACTCCTCATCTATAAAACCATCTCCATCATAAGATACTGTACCCCACTCTGATATAATAAGAGGCAGTCCCTTACTTATCGCGTATTCTGCTTTTTCACGAAGTTCGTTTTTATGGGAGGCTGCATAAAAGTGCAAAGCGTATAGTAAATTATGCTGGTCAAGTATGGGGTTGTCAGCAGCAAGATCAACATCTTGGCTCCAACTTGGAGTGCCGACAATTATCAGATTATCAGGGTCTATTTTGCGGATGGCATTAATAACAGTCTCAGAATAGGGTTTAACTGTTAATTCCCATGAGACATCACTCAGAGGCTCATTATAAATCTCATATATTAGATTAGGTGTGTTCCCATATTTTTCTGCTATGAAAGTAAAAAACTCTATAGCCGCATCTAAATTTTGTTCTGCTTGGTGCGAATGCCAATCGACTATGACATAAATTTCATTAGCTATTGCCGCATCGATTACGCTTGTTACTCGGTCAAGGTTAGCTTTTTTTTTCTCTAAATAGCTACCAGTACCCTGCGCGCCCATTGCAATACGAATTATGCCCGCCTTCCAATCTTTTGCAAATGAAGCAATAGCTTCTGAATTATAAAATCGTTCTTGGCCCCACCCCGTGTTGGACCAAAATAAACTTACCCCTGCCAAAGATATGACTTCTTTTTTAACATCACGAATAAATGCACCATCGACGAATAGCTGTCCATGGTGGGCAACTGGAGAAGCTTTTTGCGATTTAAAAGATGCTTCTAAATGATGTGAATTAATATCTTTAGCATAAGAAAGGCTGGCAGATGCAGCTACCATAATCACATAGATTATAAAAAGCTGCATTCGCATTTTAAGCTCTGACATATATATTTATACGGCCTATACTCTAAGGTTTGGTAGAGATTATTCTGTAGAAACTTTTTTTGCACTTTTCATCATAAAATGTGTGTCATCAAAAACCTGAAACTTTACATACTTGCCATTCTCAATAACTGCCATATGAAGAGAATCGCTTACTTCACCGGCTGTTGTCATTTTAGTTCTGATAAAAACGGTATTACCAGAAGCATGATACGAGATAGGCTCAACCTTAAAATCTGGCCAATATTCCGCTATTGGTGCAAATACATTTTTTATAACATCTTCTGGGCCTATATATGTACCGCCATAAGGGAAGCCTTTAGGCATAGTCCATACTGCATCATCAGCTTGTGTGAGCGCCCACGCCTCCATATCATTTACTTTAAAAGCATCATACCCTGACTTTGCGTAAGCAATTAAATTTTCGTTACTCACTAAATCAGGTGTACGCACAGAATCTTGTGCTGTCTGGTTAGAATTAACGGAGCATCCCATAAGAACTATTCCCGCAAATGTTAAAGCAGTAAACTTAACTATACTATTAATCATCATTTCCTCCAAAAATTAAACTAGCCCTTACCTCAATACATTAAAAAAGTCTTATTGCAAAACCTTAAATGAGAACCATTCGCAAAGTAATTGACAATTTATTTTAAGTATACTTAAATAAGGCATGAGAATTTACTCATTATATTTTTAAGTTTAGGGGAAAATTATGGAAAATTTATTAGAATATCAAACATTAAGTATGTTCGGTACATACAGTATAGCTTTTGCGCTCAGGGCAATTGGAAGCGTATTGGCGATCTGGCTTGCACTTCGTGTGGCAAACAATATTCGCATGTCAAATGATAGCAATGTAATTAGCAAACTATTAGGTTCTGCTTTTGGCATCTTAGTTATGTATGGAGCATTATATTGGCAAATGGCTTATATAACAATTCGGGCTAATACAGCTAACGGCCTGAAAGCTATGAGTGAAGGCGGAATGCAGCTAACTCCTGGTAGTGAACAATTTTTAGCTAATTTTGCAACAGATGCAGTATCACTTCCAATACCGGTAGCTATTTTTGATTTAGTTATTATAGCAATGATCTTACTACAAATTTGGATGCCTAAAAAAGCATAAATAACAACTCTAAAACGCCGTATAATACGGCGTTTTTTATTGAAAGTTAATTTCTATTTATACTTTGTATAAATGAATTTAAATGCATCAAGTATCTCGTTGCACCTTTGCGATTTAAACCATAGAATCAAGGTTATGGTCTTTCACATTATAAACATAACCAAGACTTTCTATTCTATTTTTTTTATCTATCTTACAATTATGCTTTCTCTAACCATCGAGACAAAAGCGATGGAAATTAAGTCAGTAGCGAGTACATCGCTTTGTGGTGATACATTTATTCTCGAACTTGCACCTAAGCATATCAGTCACCTTTCATGGCAATCTAGAAGTCCTTTATCTATTGCTAATGAAAAACAAAAAAGGCTTCCGCAAGTATGGAATGATACTGAAACTCTCATAAATTCGGGTGCTTCTCATATTTTATTTGGCCCCGGCGAAACTAATGATAATGTTCTACCTACTATCCAAAAAATAGAATTAAAATGGGGCGAAGGTTTTGAGACCATAAAGTCTAATGCTGAACTTATAATTAAATCATTAGAGTTAGAGGGAGATATATTAGATAATTGGGAGGAACGAATAAAGAGCCTTCAAAAAAAAGCAGAAACCCGTGAAATTAAACCCAAGGTTTTATATTTATCTCGTTCAGGTAGCTCTGCTGGTTCAAATACCTTTGTAGATGAAGCTATAAAGTCAGCAGGTGGACTGAATGTTGTCAAGCAAACTGGTTGGTACAAACCAGATGCTGAACAGCTGATAAAATATACACCCGACCTTATTATAACAAGCTATTTCGATAATGGTTATGAATCGGTTGAGGCAGTTGCAATTAGAAATAAAGTTATAAAACGTTTTATTTATTCCCACCCTGTTGTCGAAATAGAGGGTGGATTATGGCCCTGCGCTGGCCCTGGCCTTATTGAGGCTGCTGAGAAAATATCGATAGCATTGGATAGTCTACCATGAAGTTTACTATCTTAATCATATGCACACTTAGCTGTGTTATTTTTTCATTATTCATAGGCACGGTAGACTTATCTTTTACAGATGTATTAAAAGCACTTCTCGGACGTGGGACTGACACTAATACTATTATAGTAAGGGAGTTAAGGCTCCCGAGATCGCTTACTGGAGCAGTTATTGGAGCTGGCCTTGGTGCCTCGGGGGCAGCCTTACAGGGTTATACTCGTAATCCCTTAGCTGCTCCGGGAATTCTTGGGTTTACAGCCTGCGCTGCTCTAGGGGCAGTTATAGCATTATATTTTGGCTTTTATAAGTGGATTCCATTAGCTGCCTTATCAGGGACAGCGATAGGTGCATTTCTAATTTTAAAAATTTCAGGTAATCGCAAAAGTGCCTCAACTCTTATTTTAGCTGGAGTGGGTATAAGTGCCTTAGCTACAGCACTCACTGGGCTTACCATGAATTTCTCTCCGAACCCATGGGCTCTATCAGAAATGGTTTATTGGCTAATGGGTTCCCTCAGTGACTCTCAATTTGTAGACTTATTAATATGTGCTCCGCTTACAATTATCGGTATAATAATGCTAACTCTAATCGGTCCTGATTTAAAAACTTTAAGTCTCGGTGAAGAAACTGCTGTTTCGTTAGGGGTTTCGCTTGGCAGGTTACGCGCCATACTCATTATTGGAACAGCTCTATGTGTTGGAAGTGGCGTAGCAATAGCAGGAGCAATCGGCTTCATAGGTCTTTTCATTCCTCATATTATTAGGCTTATATTTGGTTCAGATCCTATTAAACTAATTCCATTATCTGCAATTTCTGGGGCTGGGTTTTTAGTTTTTGCTGATATAATTTCGCGTTATCTTACAGGCCCGGGTACTCAACTATATCTCGGTATACTAACCTCACTTATCGGAGTTCCCTTTTTCTTATATCTAGCGATTAAAGAGACCAAAGTATGATACATATTAACAACCTGAAATCCGGCTATGGTCCCTGCGATGTAATTCAAAATATTTCAGCAGAAGGGAAACAAGGAGAATTAATTGCTCTTGTAGGGGCAAATGGATCAGGTAAATCAACTTTACTAAAAACCTTAGCTGGCATTATAACGCCCACTTCAGGAACAATTAAATATTTAGGAAAAGATCTTGCAGGGTTTTCATCGCGAAAACGAGCCAAAATAATTTCTTATCTAGCACAAAATCGTGAGGCATATCCCAGCATGCCTGTTTATGAAATTGTTGAACTTGGTCGCGCGCCCTACAGGGGATCTCTAGGGCAAATAAGTTCAACGGGTAAAGATATTATTGAGAGTGCGATGGTGCGCACAAAAACTCAAGCACTTAAGGACAGAAAATTCAATAACCTATCGGGAGGGGAGCAAGCTAGAGTTCTCCTTGCAAGAGCGCTAGCAGTAGACGCACCAATTATTTTAGCTGATGAACCAATATCTGCGTTAGACCCTGCATTCCAAATTTCCATGATGCAAGCCCTCCAAAGAGAAGCTAAAAAAGGAAAAATTGTAATAACTGCACTTCATGACTTATCTCTTGCATCTCAATTTTCTAGTAAAATTTGGATGTTAAAAAATGGAAAAATTGTCGCTAAAGGTATCCCTAAAAAAGTCCTAAACGCTGAAAATTTAAAAAATACTTTCCAAGTAAAACTTCCGAAAGGAGGCTTTAAACCTCTTCAATTAGCTGATTAACATTCCACTACATTTACAGCCAATCCACCTTGGCTTGTTTCTTTATACTTAGTTGACATATCCAAACCCGTTTGACGCATCGTTTCTATAACTTGGTCTAACGAAACTTTCATTTTGCCCTCTGAATGCAAGGAGAGTCTTGCCGCATTCACTGCCTTTACAGCTCCAATTGCATTTCTTTCTATACAAGGTATCTGCACAAGGCCTCCAACTGGGTCACAAGTTAAGCCAAGGTTGTGCTCCATACCAATTTCAGCAGCCTGTGCAATCTGTAATGAACTGCCGCCCCATATTGCCGCTAATCCTGCAGCAGCCATGGAACATGCAACGCCGACTTCACCCTGACACCCCATCTCTGCCCCTGAGATGGATGCTCTTTGCTTGTAAAGTAATCCGATACCACCCGCTGTTAATAAAAACTTTCGAATATTCTTTACTGAATTAGAATCATCGTAACAATAATGCCTAATTATGGCAGGAATAATTCCAGCTGCACCATTTGTAGGTGCAGTTACAACCTGTCCGCCTGCAGCATTTTCTTCATTAACTGCCAAAGCATAAACATTAAGCCAATCAAATAATTGTTCTCGCTCATTAGACATTTCCGTTTGTGTTAATTTTTTCCACAAATCTGGGCTGCGGCGGCGCACCTCAAGGCCTCCAGGTAAAACGCCCTCGCAATTAAGACCTCGGTCAATACAATCAAACATTACTGCACCAACTTTATCTAAAGCCGCGTTTGTCTTTGATCGTTTCCTGATTGCATCTTCATTAGTAATGATAATTTCATCTATAGACATTTTATGATCAGCACATAAACGCAATAAATCCTCTGCGGAACCAAAATCATGCGGCACTCTAAAACCATTGGAAATAATATCACCCTTAAGCGGAGAGGATAACTGATCATAAGAGGCTATGAATCCGCCTCCAGTCGAATAGTATATGCGCTCTAGAAGTATATTGCCCTCAAAGTCAAAAGCAGTCATTTGCATTTCGTTGGGGTGTAACTTTGTCGGCGTCTCATAATCAAATAGTAAATCTAAAACTGGGTTAAAGTTTATGCTTTTACTTCCATTTAATATAATCTGGTTTTTACTATAAATTTCCGACAGGTTTTTAGATGCTAGTTCAGGGTCAAATGCTTCAGGGCTATAGCCCAACAGACCATAAATAGTTGCCTTAGGTGTTGCGTGGCCCTCTCCAGTAAAAGCCAAAGAGCCCCTGAGTATAACTTCAACCCGCGTAGTGCTTTCTAGCACGCCTTGCTTGGATAGTCTCTTTACGAAACGCTTTCCGATGCGCATTGGACCGACAGTATGACTTGATGAGGGCCCGATACCTATTCGAAATATATCTAATACTGATAACATATAAATTAACTATAAAAAAACTTGTGGCCAAAATAATTTTTTTGACTTCGAATGCAAGAGTAAAATACACAGCACTTAAAAGTTGATTAGTTAATTTATCCAAAAAATCTTATCTATTTTATTATGATAAGTATAATTAAAGAGAACCGTTAATAAGTTTCATAATACCAGAAAAATCTAATGAGTCTTTTTTTGCTGATTCCATCAAGGAGTACATAGCTTCTGACTGACTTCCTAAAGGTGTAGAAGCACGTGCTGAAGTAGCTGCATCTTGCGCAAGCCTTAAGTCCTTAAGCATCATCGCGGCAGTAAATCCTGGTTCATAATTTTTATTTGAAGGTGCACTCTCTACCGGTCCTGGGGCAGGGCAGTAACTGGTCATAGACCAGTTTTGGCCACTTGCTGTCGAAGAGATATCATAAAATTTCTGAGCATCTAATCCTAATTTTTCAGCAAGGTTAAATGCTTCACATGTACCAATCATATGAATACCAAGTAGCATATTGTTGCAGATCTTAGCCACCTGACCATTTCCTGCATCACCTGCATGGAAAATATTCTTGCCCATTACCCTAAGGTAAACCTCAGCTCGGGAATACGCTTCCTCTGAGCCACCGCACATAAAGGTTAGAGTTCCAGCAGCAGCACCCCCTACACCTCCAGAAACTGGGGCATCAATCATATCAATATTTTTTAAAGCGGCAGCTGCTACCATTTCCCGCGCAGTTGCAACGTCAATGGTAGAGCAATCTATAACTAAAGTTTTTGATGAAATTTCTGCTATTATTTCAGCACATACGCCTCTTACTATTTTTCCATTAGGTAACATCATTATAACAACTTCGACTGTTTTAACTGCCTCCTTTATCTCAGAGACTACAGTACAGCCGGCAGAAGAAGCAGCATCTTTAGCTTTGTCTGAAACATCAAAAGCTATAACTTCATGACCCGCCTTTACTAGGTTTGTTGCCATGCCAATTCCCATATTACCTAGGCCTATAAATGCTATTTTGCTCATGTAATAAACTCCTGAGGAGGTTTTGCTGTTTTACGGAACAGTCGTTCAACTTGTGTGGAAGAAACTTCATCAACACTGGAGTGTGACCACTTTGGGTTACGGTCTTTGTCGATTAATTGAGAACGAATTCCTTCATAAAAATCCTGAGTACTCAAAAAGTTTAGTGATAGATCTAGTTCCTGCGCCATAACCTGACGGAAAGTCATATTTATTCCGCGCTTTAAGGCCTCAAAAGTTACACACATAGCTATAGGGGATTTACGTCTTATGTTCTTTGCCTGCTTAGCAGCCCATTCACTATTATCACTATCGAGCGATAATAATATCTCAGGTACAGAGCTACAATTAAATGCTTTAATTGCCTCCGGTATTGCATCATGAGCAGGAGGAACTTGTGCAAAAACCTCCAGCACTTTGTTTACTCTATTGTCGGTACCGTCTAAATCTGCCGTGCCAAGTGCTTCAATTAGATCTGAATGTTTATTTGTTGGCACGTAAATATTTGCAATGCCTATGTCACATGTTTGCCCTACGTTTAATCTAGCACCGGTGAGACCTAACCACTGCCCAATACTCATGCCAAGTCGGGGTAGAAAAAAAGTCCCCCCCACATCAGGGAAATAACCTATCCCAGTTTCAGGCATAGCAAAAACAGTAGCGTCGCCTGCGATACGATATTTTCCATGTACAGAAAGCCCTACGCCGCCGCCCATAACAAAACCATCTATTAATGAAATATAAGGTTTAGGGTAACAATGGATGAGCTCATTTAGCGCATATTCAATTCGCCAAAACTCTTCCGCGCGACTATCGCCGGCTTTCCCGCTATCGTGTAGCAAAATAACGTCGCCTCCAGCACAAAATGCTCTATCTCCAGCTCCATCAATTAATACAGCACCTATTTCAGAATTGTCCTGCCACTCTAGTAGAAGTTCAGTTATTTTCTCGCACATAGCATATGTCAAAGCGTTTAATGCTTTAGGTC
>ERZ1047472.283-NODE-283-length-47120-cov-6.910528_pt1 | contig 47120 bp, 40 predicted proteins | sample MGYA00383095_ERZ1047472 | MGnify/ENA primary metagenome ERZ1047472 (study PRJEB29581, sample SAMEA5548365) | metagenome | biome: marine; feature: coastal; material: water | depth 1 m | study: Short-term variability in the microbial, nano- and picoplankton dynamics... | reverse complement strand
ATCCAAAAAGCAGACATTGTGGTTTCCATGCTTCCTGCACGCTTTCATGTCGAAGTGGCAAAGGATTGTTTGAGATTTGGGAAAAATATGGTTACGGCCTCCTATGTCAGTGATGAAATGCAGGCCCTTCACGAAGCCGTGGAAGCAAAAGGACTTTTTTTTCTAAATGAAATGGGGGTTGACCCTGGCATTGACCACATGAGTGCCATGCAGGTCATAGACCGTATAAAATCCAAAGGCGGTAAAATGATTCTTTTTGAATCATTCACAGGAGGATTGGTGGCGCCCGAGAGTGATGACAATTTATGGCAGTATAAATTTACTTGGAACCCAAGAAATGTAGTTACGGCCGGTCAAGGCGGCGCGGCAAAATTTATTCAAGAGAGGAAGTTTAAATATATACCCTACAACAGATTGTTTAGAAGAACTGAGTTCTTAGAGGTAGACGGTTATGGGCGTTTTGAAGCCTATGCCAACCGAAATTCCTTAAAATATCAAAATACCTATGGGTTACAGAACATTGAAACCCTATACCGCGGGACCATTCGTCGCGTGGGATTTAGCAAAGCCTGGCAGATTTTTGTCGCATTGGGCATGACTGATGACAGTTATATAATTGAGGACAGCGAGGCCATGAGTTATAGAGATTTTATAAATTCTTTTCTGCCATACAGTCCCTCCGATTCTGTAGAACTCAAACTGAGACATCAGTTAAAAATTGACCAGGATGACATCCTTTGGGACAAGCTTAAAGAACTGGACCTCTTCAATGCACAGAAAAAAGTGGGCCTTAAAAATGCGACCCCTGCACAAATTTTACAAAAGATCTTGATGGACAGTTGGAGTTTAAAGCAAGCTGACAAGGATATGATTGTGATGTACCACAAATTTGGATACGAATTATCAGGTAAAAAACACCAAATAGATGCCACAATGGTGTGTATTGGAGAAAATAAAACATACACTGCAATGGCTAAAACGGTTGGATTGCCTGTCGCAATTGCGACATTAATGGTTCTTAATAACGAAATAAAACTAAAAGGGGTTAAAATTCCTATTGAAAATTCAATATATAAACCAATTTTAAAAGAATTAGACAATTTTGGAATTACTTTTCATAAAAAAGATGTAAAATACTTAGGATACAATAGCCTAAATACATAATTTAATCACAAATTGTAATTTTTTTCACTAAAAATTACTAATTTTAAACAAAATACATTAAAATGTCAACTATATCTATCGATGGAATCGATAAAACCATACTGCGCTCCCTAATGAAGGATGCGAGAATGCCGGTACTTGAAATTGCGCGTAATGTCGGAATATCCGGAGCTGCCATTCACCAAAGACTTCGAAAATTAGAAAACTCTGGGCTAATCGCAGGTTCAAAATTTATCATTAACCCCAAAGCCTTGGGCTATAAAACCATGGCATTTGTAGGTGTATATTTAGAAAAAGCAAAAAACAATGCCGATGCAGTACGACAATTAAAGCGGATTCCTGAAGTTTTGGAATGCCACTATACCACTGGAGACTGGAGCATTCTTATAAAAATCCTATGTAAAGACAACGAACACTTAATGAACGTCTTAAACAAAAGTATTCAGGATATTTCAGGTGTTTCCAGAACGGAAACTTTCATCTCTTTAAACCAACAAATAGACCGACAGATTAAAATTTAACGTCTGCCAAAGATTTGCAGAGCCCAATATACAAGGGTTGCCAAGGCGCCCAAGGCTGCCACCAAATAAGTGCGAGCCGCCCAACGCAAGGCATCTTCCGCGTCTTTATACTCCTCACGGGAAACAATATGCCTATTTTTTAACCAGGCCAATGCCCGATTGCTAGCATCGTACTCTACAGGGAGTGTCACAAAGCTAAAAAGGGTGGCAACACCCATCATTACAAAACCTAATAAAACCACCCAATAACCCAGTCCTAAGCCGGCACCAAAACCCAGCAATAATCCCACAAAAATCACCATTGTAGAAAACCTGGATGCAATACTTACCATAGGCACCATAGTAGAGCGCATCTGCAACCAGCTGTAAGCTTTGGCATGCTGCACTGCATGACCACACTCATGTGCCGCTACTGCCGCAGCGGCGGCATTGCGCTGATGGTATACAGCCTCGCTTAAATTGACCGTGCGATTCTTGGGATTGTAATGGTCGGTTAACTGGCCTTTAACAGACACTACTTTTACATCAGATATGCCGTGATCGGATAACATTTTCTCTGCAATTTCTGCACCGGACATGCCATTTCGTAAACGTGTTTTTGAATATTTAGCAAACTTGCGTTTCAGGGTTGAACTGACCATCCAGCTAAATAAAGCAATAACGCCAAGCAACAAATAATAGGATCCCATAGTTTATAAATTTATTAGTAAGACAACAAAAATAAGGCCAATCCTTTAAAAATGAAATTTTGTCAGTCAGATTTCCTGTACTTGATTATAAACACCAAAATTAGAAAGGACGAAACCAAGGTAATGGTATTGGCCAGAATCATGGACAGGCTTTGCATGTAAATCCCATAAATTAACCAGCAAATAATCCCTGCAAAAAATAAGGAGAAAGTGGTTAATGAAAAGGCTGAAACGTCTTTGGTTTTCCAAGTTTTGTAAACTTGGGGTAAAAAGGAGTATGTCGTTAATGCGGCAGCCAACAAGCCAATGCCTTCTATATAATTAATTTCAACCAACAATGTTTACAATTTTTCCTGGGACTACAATGACTTTCTTTGGGATTCTACCGTCAAGTTGCGCAATTGTTTTTTCATTTTCGAGCACGCGCTTTTCAATCGCTTCTTTACTTAAATCCAAAGGCAATTCTAAAGTAAAACGCATTTTTCCGTTAAACGAGATTGGATAATTCTTTGTGCTTTCAACCAAATACTTGGGTTCAAATACTGGGAATTCGACCCTAGAGATAGATGTGTCATGCCCCAGTATTGACCACAATTCTTCAGTAATATGGGGGGCATAAGGCGAAATTAAAACCAAAAGCGGCTCTAAAACAGAGCGGCTTGTACATTTTTGGGCGCTCAATTCATTGACTGCAATCATAAAATTAGAAACTGAGGTATTGAAAGAAAATTGCTCAATGTCTTCTGTCACTTTTTTAATGGTTTTATGCAGGGTCTTAAGTGCTTCTTTTGAAGGGGGCTCTTCCATGACTCGCGGCCCCGTTTCATTGATATAAAGTTTCCATAATTTTTTTAGAAAACTAAAGACGCCAGTAATTCCGGCAGTATTCCAAGGTTTGTACTGCTCCAAAGGACCCAAAAACATTTCGTATAGACGCAAAGCATCGGCACCATATGTGGCGCAAATGACATCGGGATTCACAACATTGTATTTAGATTTGGACATTTTTTCCACCTCCCGTTTCACTTTGAAACTGCCATCATCTGAGCATTTAAATTCTGCGGAAGCAAATTCTTTTCTCCAAGATTTAAAAGCCGAAACATCCATTTCGTCTGAAGCGTTGACAAAAGTCACATCTACATGAATAAACTGAACCTTTTCGTCGCTTATTTGATCCAATGAAACAAAAGTATTGCTGCCTTCTATTCGGGCGGCAAAAGCAGAGGTTCCCAAAATCATTCCTTGATTAATCAGTTTTTCAGCAAATTCATCAACAGGCACATAACCTCTATCAAACATAAATTTCTGCCAAAATCGAGCGTATAATAAATGTCCTGTTGCGTGCTCACTACCCCCTATATACAAATCGACCTGTTGCCAATAATCAAGGGCTTCTTTGCTTGCAAATTCCTCAGTATTGTGCGCATCCATGTAACGGTTAAAGTACCAAGAGCTCCCCGCCCAACCTGGCATGGTATTAAGCTCTAAAGGAAAAACGGTTTTATGATCGATTTCAGAATTGTTGACTACCACATTGTTTTGGGTGTCCCAAGCCCAAACTTCTGCGCGTCCCAAAGGCGGGTCACCGGCTTCAGTTGGTAAGTATTTTTCCACATCTGGTAGCGTTATTGGCAAATGTTCTAAACCGACCACCTGTGGCATTCCGTCTACATAATAGACAGGAAAGGGTTCACCCCAATAGCGTTGCCTGGAAAAAACGGCATCACGTAATCGGTAATTTATTTTTCGCAGACCCTGACCTAAGGCTTCCAAGGCTTCAATGGCGGTTTTTGTAGCGTACTTGAAATTTAACCCATTTAAAAAATCGCTGTTAGCAATGACCGTTTTTGATTTGTCGGCAAAGGCTGCCTCTGATATATCAACGTCCTTAAATATATTGGGAATCGGAATCTTAAAATGTTTGGCAAAATCATAATCTCTTTGATCGCCACAAGGCACCGCCATAACCGCACCTGTGCCGTATCCTGCCAATACATAATCCCCAATCCAAATGGGGATGGGTTGTTTGGTGAATGGATGTTCTGCATAGGCACCCGTGAACACCCCAGAAATGGTTTTAACATCTGCCATTCGCTCGCGTTCGCTTCGCTTAGAAGTCGCTAAAACATACTCTGCAACGGCTGGTTTTTGTTGCGCAGTTGTGATGGTTTCAACCAGTGCATGTTCGGGGGCCAAAGTCATAAAAGAAACCCCGAAAATGGTGTCAGGACGAGTCGTAAAAACTTCAATTGTGGCGTCATGGTCTTTAACTTTAAATGTAACAGCAGCACCAACGGATTTACCGATCCAATTGCGTTGGCTTTCTTTTAAGGCATCCGTCCAATCAATGGTGTCTAAACCCGATAACAAACGGTCGGCATAAGCAGAAATACGCATGCTCCATTGGGTCATTTTTTTTCTGATAACCGGATGGCTACCCCGCTCGGATAGTCCGTTTATAATTTCATCATTGGCTAGGACAGTTCCCAACTCAGGACACCAATTAACTTCAGCTTCGGCCAAATAAGTCAATCTGTATTTTAGTACTATTTTTTGCTGTTCTTTTTCAGAAAATGTACACCAAGACGCCGCTGAAAAAAGCGTTGTATCTTCATCACAAACCGCATCGATATTTAGATTCCCATCAGTGGAAAAAATCGCGGTAAGCTCGGATATGGGTCTGGCTTTATCTTCGGATTTATCATACCAAGATTCGAACAATTGAATAAAAATCCATTGCGTCCATTTATAATAATCTGGTGAAGAGGTGCGAACTTCACGACTCCAGTCAAAAGAAAAGCCCATTTGATCCAATTGACGGCGGTAAGTATTGATATTTTCACGGGTAGTGACCGCTGGATGTTGACCGGTTTGAATGGCATACTGTTCCGCTGGCAATCCAAAACTATCATAGCCCTGAGGATGCAATACATTAAACCCCTTATGACGTTTAAAACGCGCATATATGTCTGAGGCAATGTATCCCAAAGGATGGCCGACGTGGAGTCCTGCACCACTTGGGTAGGGAAACATATCTAAGACATAAAACTTAGGCTTATCAGCACTGTTTTCCACCTTAAATGTGCCCTGCTGTTCCCAGTATTTTTGCCACTTGGCTTCAATTTCCCTGAAATCGTACGTCATTTTCACTACTTTATTGATTGCAAATTTACATTTTATTTAAGGAAGTTTTATATTTTTACAAAAGCAACATACATATATGGGAACCTCATTTGAAAAATACCAAAAACGCCGTCTAATATCCTCTTACTTTTCAGTAGTAGTCAGTATTGCCTTGGTCCTATTTCTGCTTGGTATTTTAGGTGTTCTGCTGATTAATGCGAAATTTATTTCAGATGAATTTAAAGAAAAGGTAATCCTCACAATCTATCTTGAGGATGCTTCAAAACCCATTGAAATCAACCAATTAAAAAATAGTTTATCCTTATCTGAATACGTCAAACAAAGCCGATTTATTTCAAAAGATACTGCTGCTGATTTTATGAAAATGGAGTACGGCGAAGACTTTTTAGATGAAGTTGGCTACAACCCTTTAAAAAACTCTATTGAAATTAATTTATTGGCGGATTATGTCACTGCCAAACGACTGGATAGCATTTCGGAGAAAGCGCTTCAGAAAAATTTTGTTGAAGATGTTACCTATGACAAAGATTTGGTTGCATTGATGAACAGCAATGTGAAACGCCTGAGTTTGTGGATTTTAATTATTTGTGGAATTTTCACAATCATTGCAATATTATTAATCAATAGTTCCATCCGACTGGCAGTATATTCAAAACGTTTTTCAATCAAAACCATGCAAATGGTTGGTGCGACCAAGGCATTCATCCGAAAACCATTTATTTGGAATAACATCGGACTTGGTGTTTTGGGAGCAATCCTCGCAATCTTTGGGAACGGAGTTTTACTTTATTATATAAACAAGTCATTTCCAGAGTTAAAATTGATGCAACAACAAGAGGTATTGGGCGCTGTATTTATTGTAATTTTGGGCATTGGGATTTTAATAACATGGATCAGTACGCACCTAGCAACCCAACGGTTCTTAAATTTAAAAACAGACCGGCTTTATTGAAAATACCGATTAAAATTAAATGACCTATGGGAGAAAAAAAAAAGAAAAGAGGCTGCAAAAAAAGACTTTGTTTTTGAAAAAAGAAACTTCACTTGGATGTTTATTGGGCTGCTCTTTATTGCTATTGGGTTTGTGTTAATGGCCGGTGGAGGTTCGAAAGACCCACTCGTTTTCAGCGAAACCATTTTTAACATCCAAAGAATACGCATCGCGCCAACACTTATCATTATTGGGTTTGGTGTTGAAATTTATGCCATTCTTCTAAAACCCACAAAATAAATGGACCTTCTAGACAGTCTTATTTTAGGCATTATTCAGGGTTTTACAGAATTTTTACCTGTCTCTTCTAGCGGTCACCTTGAGCTTGGAAAAGCTGTATTGGGAGATCAATCTATGCCCAGTGAAAGCATGCTTTTTACAGTCGTACTGCACTTTGCTACGGCTTTAAGTACCTTGGTTGTTTTTAGAAAGGATGTCGTTGAAATTTTATTGGACTTTTTTAAATTTAAATGGAATTCAAATACTCAATTTGTTGTGAAAATTATCATTTCAATGGTCCCCGCAGGGTTTGTGGGAGTGTTTTTTGAAAGTGAGCTAGAGGCTTTATTTTCCAACAATATTTTACTTGTAGGTGCCATGCTTATTGTGACGGGCTTACTTTTAATGCTGGCCGATCGTGCCAAGAACACCACAAAACTAGTGACGCAAAAAAGCGCCTTTATTATTGGAATTTCACAGGCTTTGGCAATGCTCCCTGGCATTTCAAGGTCGGGCGCGACTATTTCTACAGCCGTACTACTGGGTGTTGACAAGACCAGAGCAGCCCGGTTTTCATTTCTTATGGTCATTCCCTTGATTTTTGGAAAAATATTTAAAGATGTTTTTAGCGGAGAATTGGCTTACAACAGCACCCAATTTACAAGTCTTTCAATAGGATTTGTAGCAGCCTTTATTTCTGGTTTAATGGCTTGTACCTGGATGATTCGTTTGGTAAAAAACAGCCAATTGAAATATTTCGCTATCTATTGCACTGTAGTGGGGTTGCTAGCGATTACCTCCACCTTTTTTTAAGACGATGAAGACGCTTGAAGATTATAAAAATGGACAGTTGTTGTTGATTGATAAGCCCTTGGGGTGGACGTCTTTTCAGGTGGTTAATAAATTAAGGTGGCACCTCAGAAAAAATTTCAATATAAAAAAAATTAAGGTGGGCCACGCCGGCACATTAGATCCTTTAGCGACAGGGCTGTTAATTATTTGCACTGGAAAAATGACCAAGCAAATTGAACAATATCAAGCCCAAAAAAAAGTATATTCAGGTAGCTTTACTTTGGGCAGCACAACCCCTTCCTTCGACTTGGAAACGGAGATCAATTTGCAGTTCCCAACAGTACACATCACGGAAGAATTGATTCGAAAAACAACCAAAAATTTTATTGGAGAAACCGAACAATACCCACCCGTCTATTCCGCTTTAAAAAAAGATGGCAAACGCCTTTATGAATTTGCAAGAGCCGGAAAAGATGTCGTCATTTCAGCACGCAAAATAATGATTGATGTGTTTAACATTACAGCTATTAGGGGACTTGAAGTGGACTTTGAAGTTAAGTGCAATAAAGGCACTTACATTCGGTCTTTGGCACACGACTTTGGTAAAGCCTTAAACTCTGGGGCCCATCTTTCGGCGCTAAGACGGACAAAAATTGGAAAATTTTCTGTTGAGGATGCTATTGGGGTTGAAGATTTTATAGAGGATCTAAAAGCTTAATTTTATAAATTAGTTCTTAAAATCATCAGAAGCGTAAGGAACAATTTCTAATAATTTTTGAATAACCTCAACTCTTGCCCGCATTTTTTTGTTCGCCTTTATGACCAGCCAAGGCGCAAATTCTGTGTCTGTTTTCTCAAACATTTTGGTTTTGTATTTCGTATAATCATCCCAAAGCCCAAGCGCCGCTTTATCTACAGCACTGAACTTCCATTTTTTAACAGGACTGGCTTTAATATCCTTAAAACGACGGGCTTGTTCATCTTTAGAAATGGAAAAATAAAACTTGACCAAGCGCACACCAGAATCCACCAGCATTTTTTCAAAATCATTGACTTGATTCATGAAAATGGCATACTCCTCAGGGGTGCAAAATCCATTTACTGGCTCTACAACCGCACGGTTATACCAACTGCGGTCAAAAAAAGTAATTTGCCCACTGCGCGGTAAATTTTTAATATAACGCTGAAAATACCATTGTTCATTTTCTTCTGGGGTCGGTTTTGGCAATGCAACGACATTAAATTCTCGTGGATTTAAATTTTGGGTAATTCTGCGAATTGCACCACCCTTGCCAGCAGCATCACGCCCTTCAAACAAAATCACCAACTTTTCACCCTGGTCCTCAACCCATTGCTGAAGCTTGATGAGTTCCTCTTGCAATTTTTTGAGTTTGGACTCATAATCTAAAATACGCAAGGCCTTTGCAGCGCTCATATGGTCATCCTTCAAGAAGAGTTTTAAAGCGCGTTTTGAGTTTAATTTTTTTATATTTTTTGGTGTTAGCTCACTCATCTCCTAATCCATTTGTTTAATCATCCTATGGTAACGTTGGGCTATATTGGGATCGGGCAGAATTGTTGTATTGGCACTCCCTTTTTGGTCATATTCGAACTGAGAGAGTACATAGCGAATGCTTTCCAGACGGGCTTCTTTTTTGTCATTAGTTTTAATAATAATCCATGGACTGAACGAGGTGTGTGTTTTGCTAAACATCTGCTCTTTATAGGAAGTGTATAAATCCCAGCGCTTTTGGCCTTCTTTATCAACTGGACTGAACTTCCATTGCTTCAGGGGATTGGCCAACCGAGAGTTAAATCGCCTTAGCTGCTCAGCTTTTGAAATGGAGAACCAAAATTTAATGATGATGACACCGTCTTCGTAAAGCATGTGCTCAAACTCAGGGACTTGTAACATATATTTATTATACTGATCATCCGTACAAAATTCCATAACGGGTTCTACAACAGCGCGGTTGTACCAACTGCGATCAAAAAAAACCAACTCGCCAGGATCTGGAAGTTCTTTGATATAGCGTCTAAAGTACCATTGGCCCCGCTCTGCTTCTGTAGGTTTTGTGAGTGCGACAACACGCATAGATCTGGGATTTAAATGCTCTGTAAACCGCCTGATGGCTCCCCCTTTTCCAGCAGCATCTCTACCTTCAAAAATAACACAAACACGTTTTTTGTGCTTAGCAACCCAATGTTGCAAATCGACCAACTCAGTTTGTAGTTTCAACAGCTCAATTTCGTAGTTATAACTGTTTAATAATTTTTGATATTTTTTAGGGCCCAATTTTGACTTTACGATAGCCTTGAACGCATCACTGCCAGCGAATCCTTCAAAATCTGAGTTGGTTAATTTGGACATCTAAAACCTATATTATTTAAAAAACTTAAAACGGTAAATCGTCTGGCTCCTCTGCTTTTAAATCTTTAGCCGGTTCAAAAGCTTCCATAGTTGGTACGGGAGGGGCGGCGGTGGCTGAGTTTTGTTGTAAACTATCAATACGCCATCCTTGTATGGAGTTGAAATGTTTGGTTTCCCCTTGTGGACTGATCCACTCACGGCCACGGAGGTTAATCCCTACCTTGACCTGCTGTCCTGCTTGAAAGTTATTCAATAAATCCGTTTTGTCCTGGACAAAGTCAATTGACAAATGTTGCGGATATTGCTCTTCGGTGGTGACCACCAATTCGCGCTTTCTAAAACCATTAGAACCCACGGTTTGTGTTTCTCCAATCAATTTAATTTTTCCTTGTACTTCCATTTTTGTACTGTTGATTTATTTTAGTAAGATACACCAAGCGTCTAGAACATTCTTTTGCTCTATGAATTCTTTTGCTTTAAGATGTATCTCATCAGTTGTTTTTAATTTATTTATCAATAAAGATTGGCTGGGCTGCTTCCAAAACGCTTCAATGTATTCTTTTGTAGGAAGCGCTTCGATATTCCCTAGAAGCCCTAAATCATTTCCTGTGAGTATGCTGCTTTTATGCACCGATTCAGGTAACATATCTACACCAATCCCTATAGTTCTTAGTGGTTTTGGTATTTCCAAAAAACCATCACGGGATCGAATATAATAACTTCCGCCACCACGTGCAACCAAATCTAATTTTTCTTGATCTATGGTATTATTCTCCGCCATAACGGCGTTAGATACATGCACCTTCAAAACTTCACAAATTACCAAATTACCAGCCCCATTATCTTGGCCCAAAGGCTTGATTTCATTGACTCTGCATTCCATTTGAATAGGCGATTCCGCTACGCGGAAAGGACGAATCAAATCTGATTTTAACATGGTGAAGCCCGCCTTATTGAACTCATTTACCCCTTTGGCATATTCGGTGCTGCTCAAAGACATTTGCTGAATTATGTCATAAGAAACCACATTGATGACGACCTCTTTTATTGCGGCTACGTTGTGTAATGTGTGTTTGGTCGTATTGTCCCTAACCCTTCTCGCTGGTGAAAAAATTAAAATGGGAGGGTTTGCACTAAAAATATTGTAAAAACTAAAAGGAGAAAGGTTGGGGTTTCCGTCTGCATCGATGGTGCTAGCTAAAGCAATAGGCCTTGGTGCTACTGCACAAGAAAGCAGGGCCTGTAATTTCGAAATGCTGTAGTTTTTTGGATCAAAAGAAGTCATAACCTAAATTTAAAACAAAGTTATTAAATAAAGTGAAGCATTAAAGCTGAAAAGCCCAATAATTTAGAACAATAATATTCGCATAAATGCATTATATTTAAAACGAAAAATTTCAACCAATGAAAATAACTTCCAACCGATCGCTGCTGAATTGGATTCTGATTACAGTATCCTTTTTCATGGTTTCGCTGATTTTATGGAATACCTATCAATTTTATCAAAAATTTAAAGAGGAAGAATACATTAAAATGGAGAATTTCTCTGCTGCACAAATTGAGCTGAGTAAAACACTTGATTTGGATGGTAACATTAGTGATTTGCCCCTAAAAATCATTCAAAGTAACGCCACAACCCCAATGATTATTGAAGATTCTGAAGGAAATTTTCAATCGAAAAATATTGTTCTTAAGGAAAAAAACAACCAACTTTACTTGAAGCAATTAAGTGAAATTTATGCCAGTGAAAACACACCGCTTCAGGTAATTTACGATGGCGAAGTGCTCTCGACTTTGTATTATGGAAATTCTGTTTTACTCAATAAGCTAAAATATTACCCCCTTGCATTAATTCTGATAATTTTATTGTTTTTAGGGCTCATCTATTTCTCTTACCAAAGTTCCAGAACGGCCTCACAAAATAAACTTTGGACTGCGATGGCCAAGGAAACAGCCCATCAAATTGGAACACCATTATCTTCACTTATAGGATGGAATGAACTGCTTAAAAACGAAAACATTAACCCAGATTACGTTCAAGAAATTAACAATGATATCCAGCGATTGGAAACAATTACCGAACGCTTTAGTAAAATCGGATCCGTTCCGCAGCTCGAACCAACTGATGCTGTTCAAGCCACAAAAAACGCTATTGAATATCTTCAATCCCGAAGCAGTGCATTGGTCAACTTTGAAATTCAACTACCTAAGAAACCTCAAATGGTAATGCTAAACGAAGAACTTTACAGCTGGACCGTTGAAAATATAGTAAAGAATGGTATCGATGCTATGAAAGGCAAAGGCGAATTAAAAATCAACTTAAATTCTAATGAAACATTTGTTTTAGTAGAAATTTCTGATTTGGGTAAAGGGCTTACAAAAAATCAATTCAAAACTATTTTTGAAACAGGCTACACCACAAAAAAAAGAGGCTGGGGCTTAGGGTTGTCTTTAGCCAAACGTATTGTTGAACAATACCATGGTGGTAAAATTAAAGTACTTTACTCAGAACTAGGAAAAGGCACCACATTTCAAATCGCCCTAAAAAAATTATAAATAACTTGCGATAGCATCGGCTGTTGCTTGAAATGCTTCAGGAGTTTGCTGAACTTCTTTTTTTATAAATTGAGCATCTTCCATCCCATTTAAAGGAATCAAATGCACATGGGCGTGCGGAACCTCAAGGCCTATGACGGTCATTCCTACGCGAACACATGGAACGGCTTTTTCTATGGCAAACGCTACTGTTCTTGAAAACGCCATCAGTCCATTATATGTTGATTCATCCAAATCAAAAAGTTTATCTACTTCTTTTTTGGGAATGCAAAGCGTGTGTCCTTTGGTATTTGGATAGATGTCTAAAAAGGCCAAAAAATCTACTGTTTCAGCAACCTTATAACAAGGAATTTCGCCCGAAATAATTTTTGAAAATATTGAAGCCATACTACAAATTATCTAAAAATTTCTAAGATCTCAAACTTGATAACACCGTTGGGGACTTGAATTTCTGCGATATCTCCAACACTTTTGCCAAGAAGTCCTTTTCCGATGGGAGAATTAACAGATATTTTGCCGGCAGCAAGGTCGGCTTCGCCATCTGCCACCAACAAATAAGTGAGCTCCATGCCGTTGGCTTGGTTTTTTATTTTAACATTGGACAAAACCAATGCTTTGGAGTTATCCAGTTGGGAAGCGTCAATAAGACGGGCTCCTGCCAAGGTCTCTTCAAGCTTTGAAATACGCATTTCAAGCATGCCTTGGGCTTCTTTAGCGGCGTCGTATTCAGCATTTTCGCTCAAGTCTCCTTTGTCACGGGCCTCAGCGATGGCTTTAGAGGCCTTAACACGCTCAACATCTTTTAGGTGTTGAAGCTCATCACGGAGTTTTTTCAGCCCTTCAGCGGTATAATATGATACATTACTCATGCGGTACTATTTTATTTTCAATGGATTAGGGGTTGTTTATGATGCTTTAATTAAAACATAAAAAAAATCTCGTTTACACGAGATCACGGTACAAATATACAAAATATTTAGCAGCTATTACTTTTTATTGTATTTTCGAAGAGAAGATCATTTAAGATAAATTATAAATGAACATTACACCCTTTTTATCAAAACGCTTCTTTTATAGATTTCTCACAAGTTTGTATCTATTTTTGGTTTGCTTCACATGTTCAAATGAAGATAATTACGATAGAAACTGTAATTTCTTATTAAATGTAGGGATACAAGTCAGTTTAAATTTAAATCTTGCGCAATACAATCCGCTAGCCTTCCCAAACAACCCTGTTTATGTGCCCAATGAAGGTAATGGTGGGCTGTTTGTTAACAATACTGGTGTCGGCTATGTGGCTTTTGATGCCGCAGATCCCAATGAGCCATTTGGTGCATGTTCCATTCTTATAATCGATGGCCTTGAAGCCTACAGCAGCTGCGATGAAACGCGTCGATACAGTTTATTCACTGGCCAACCCTTGCAAAACCCAGAACTTCGCTGCAGCCTTAAGCCCTATTTTATAGAACGTATTGGCAATGAATTATTTATATCAAATTAATTTTAAAAAACTTTAAATAAAAAACCGCAGCCTTCACTACGGTTTTTTTATGAGTTTTCATTCTCTCTAAAATATCATTGTCATCCCTAAAATAAAATTACGGGTGGCCTGTGGGTAATAACCCTGGATTTCTGAGGCCGCTGGGCCACTCCAAGTGTCTAGGTAAGTATAACCTCTATCTACGTATTCTAAATCAAGAAGATTATTGACCATGCCTGTGAAAACAATGGATTTAAAAATAGACTTAATTCCTATGGTGTAGCTAAAATTTAGATCGGTCACAAAATAGCTGTCGAGCTTGGAGGCTTCAGTATCCGTATTACTCATATATTGTTCCCCAACATATTTCCCAATCAAAGCGGCTCTAAATTTAGTATCGGGAGCATACTCAATGGCATTTGTACTAATGACATTGGGAGAAAAAGCGATGTTAGTGTCACCCAAATTCTGAAGCCCTCCGTCACGATCAATTATCAAATCTTGAACTTTATTTTGACTCAAGGCAAAATTAGAATTTAATGAAAACTCATCGTTTAAAGCGATATTAGCATCCACTTCCAATCCCAAGCGGTAACTTTTATCAACATTTTCTCTTAAATACTCCCCCACATTGTCCAATGCTCCTGTAAGAACCAACTGATTATTGTATCGCATATAATATAGATTGGCATTGAGTCGCAGGCGCTCACTTTGGTGGCGCCATCCCAATTCAAAATCATTGAGTTCTTCATGAGTTACATCTGTAGCATTGCTTTCAAAATCATTGCGATTGGGCTCTTTATTGGCGCGAGCATAGGAGGCATACAAACTATTGTTTGGATTCAAATCATAGGTAAGCCCTAATTTTGGATTGAAAAAGCTAAAACTTGCATCAATATCAATTGGTACGCGCTCTGAAGTTAGCCCTGTTGTCCTGTAGTTGACAAATCTATTCTGAAGATCCAAAAAAACTTGTAATTTATCATTGACCTTAAATGTAGCTTTTGAAAATATACTAAAATCATGCTTGTCCGAAACACTTAAATAGTAACGATCTCCAGCAGAGGTTCCTACCGCCAAATCGCTTCCAGAAATGACTTCCCCATAGTGATCGTTGGTGTAGTCACTATAAGAAATTCCTGAGATAATTTCAAGGCTATTTTTATTATAGTCTATATTGGCATTAAATACATAAAAATGGTTGTCCAACCAACGCCTAACAATGACATCACTGCCATCGTTTATAAGATTGTTGTAATCCGCTGCGCTGCGCTCATCTTTGAACTGTTCAAAATAGCCTTTTCCACGAGTGTAGTTCAAGCCAATATTAGTCGCCCAATTGGAGTTCACTGTTTCATTCCAGTGCAATTGAAAATGATTTTGCCGATAATTATCTGTCTCATTTTCGTAAGTATAGGGGTTTTGAGTGCGGTCTTCCTCCAATTGATTTTTATCCAAACCAGCCCAAGATTGATAAGTCTTTTCTTTCCCTCCAAAAGTAATAGCTTTTACAATTGTATTCTCGTCTACATAATTCCCTTGAAGAAAATAGGATTTTAAATCAGTAAAAGCCCTGTCAACATAACCATCCGAATAAATCCTAGAAAATCTACCTGAAATTTCAACATGTTCATTCATTAGGCCCGTACTAAATTTAGTTGTATTCTTTCTTGTATCAAAGGAACCAAATGAATTTGACACTTCCCAAAAAGGGGTCTTGGAAATCTTGTCTGTTAAAATATCCAAACTGGCGCCAACAGCACCAGAACCATTGGTAGAAGTTCCTACGCCGCGTTGCAATTGTAAGCTTTCAACCGAGGATGCAAAATCTCCAAGATTCACCCAGAAGGTGCCTTGACTCTCTGCGTCATTATAAGGAATTCCGTTGATGGTGACATTGACACGCGTGGCGTCTGAACCTCTCACTCTTAAATAGGTGTAGCCAATGCCTGCTCCGGCATCTGATGAGGAAACCACAGAGGGCAAGTAATTTAAAAGTACTGGAATGTCTTGCCCCAAATTACGCTTTGCAATGTCTTTTTTTGTGACATTAGAATGGGTGATTGGCGCGTTTGGCTGAACACGGACTGCTTTGACAAGTACCTCATCGAGATTTTGTGTTGCCGTTGAATCTTGTGTTTGAATGTCTTGGGCGATAAGCGGTGAATACAACACTGCTAAAAGTGCAAGACAAAGAATGTATTTTTTCATGCGATTTTTTTTAAGAATCGAATAAAAAGAGGTAATTATTCTTTGTTATAAATTGATAAAATAATTTGAAGCACTTACTGCTTCTTTTTTTTCCTAAACAGCATTACCTGTTCTAGGTTCAATGGGTATGATCTCAGCCTTGCGGCACCCCTTTATTGAGAACGGTACAAATTTACATCACAAAATAATATTTTGCTAACAATAGGTAAGTTTTTATTTTTCAAAATCTAAAACACTGCTTATGATGGGAGTATGTTTTATCTTTTGCTTTAACCAAGCAAAGTATCAATATGTTTTGTAGCGATATCCATACGATTTTTATGAGACCCTTCCAGCAATACATAGGGAAGGTTTTGTTTTTCGAGTTCATTTTTAAATGCCGAAAACATCTGTCCTCTCTCATTGGGTTTATCACGCAAATCATCGGGAACCCAAGGAATATCCACAGCGCATAAAAAATATAAATCATAAGAATTTCTTGTAGCATGATATGCAATTTTGGGGTCGCAATAACCATTGTAATAGACTTCAGAGTAAACTTTAGTTTGCAATAAGTCTGTATCACATATGAGTAACTTATTGGCACTTTGAAGGCGTTCATTTTCCAATTGCATTTGACCCATGGCAATGGGTTCTAAGTCTTCTTTAGTGCAGAGGGCGCTATGCTGGCCCCATTTAACTTGTAAATACGTCCTCGCATACTCTGGGACAAAGGCAGTTTTATAATGTTCTGCCAGAGCTTTTGAAAGGGTTGATTTGCCCGTAGATTCTGGGCCATAAAGGACAACCTTAATGCAGTCTGTTTTTATTTGTTCAAGTGTTTTTTCCATTCAATATAACCTTGTACCGCTAAAATTAAAAATATTGTGAATTGCAAGCCTGAAAAACCTAGACCCTTAACAAAATATAAAGGAATAGAAATCAAATTCCCCAAAATCCAAAACATCCAATGTTCTATTTTTTTGTGGGCCATAAGCCACATTCCAGCAAAGAAAATTCCGCTGGTAAACGTGTCAAAATAATCCGTAACGCGATCAAAACGATCATAATATAAATAAACCCCAACGACAAAGGCTGCGGTGCTTATAAAAATACCAAGGGCTTTTAGCATGTCTAAGGAATTGGATGTTGTGATTTCAATGCTTTGGCCTAAGAGTTTATGATTCCAAACATACCAACCATAAAAGCTCATGAGCGTATAATAAAGGTTGATAACCATGTCGCCATAAAGTGTAAATTCATAGCAGATAAAAACATACAATAATGTACTAACAATCCCGGTCGGAAACACCCGAATATTTTCTTTTCTGGCATACAAAACACTTACAATTCCGAAGAATACAGCCACGATTTCAAGTGTTATTTGGAATGCTGTGGCGTGGGCATAGGGAGCACAAAAAAAATCAATCAACTGTCTCATACTTCCGTTGTAGTGATGGCACAGCCAAATCCATCAAATTCAAAAAATAAGGCCTCAAAATTCAGGCGTTTTTCACCTTCCAAAATCCAGGCCTTGGTTGTGTTTTTTTCAGATTCAAAAGGCAGCACTAAAAAATTCTTTTTAAATGAAATTCCAGATTTTGAGTATAACTTGTACAAGGATTCCTTAATGCACCAAATCCATGTCAATTTTTGAATGTATTTGTCTGAATTTTCATTTAGATAATGAGACTCGTAGTCGATAAATCTCGAAGCGATATTGAGAATTTTATGGCGTTGTTTTTCAATATCAACCCCAACTGGGCAACTGCTAACCACCACCGCTGCATAATTATATGAATGCGTAATTGAAATGAAATGTCCGTCTTTTAGGTGGGGCTTACCAGAATTGTCGTAAAATAAATCTTGATCTGTGTAGCCAAAGGAGTTCAGAAGCTTTCGAACACATAGAAATCCGCGTTGGTGAAGTTCACTTTTCATAGCATTAACACGCTCTAAACTCTCTTTTGTTAAGTTAAGAGATGCTTTTAAAGCATCCAAGGGCTCTAAGATATGCCAAATTTTAACATGAGTTTGTGAGTTGACATCAAGAGATTTATAAAGTGGCATTGAAAGAATTAAAAAGTTAATGGTTATCTTTGCACCAAATAATAACTAGAACGAAATTACACTATTTTGGGTGTTTATTCTAAACGAGCTCAAAATTAAAAAATATAATATGCGTGTGAAGACCCTACCCTATGTACCCTTTAAAGTCAAAGAACTATCTTTAGCTGACTGGGGCCGTAAAGAAATTGAATTGGCTGAAGCCGAAATGCCAGGACTGATGAGCCTTCGTGAAGAATATAAAGATAGCCAACCGCTGAAAGGCGCGCGCATTGCAGGTTGCCTTCACATGACGATTCAAACGGCAGTTCTTATTGAAACACTGATCGCACTTGGTGCTGAGGTCACTTGGAGCTCTTGTAATATATTTTCCACTCAAGACCAAGCAGCGGCGGCCATTGCGGCGGCTGGCATCCCTGTTTATGCTTGGAAAGGCATGAATGAAAAAGAGTTTGATTGGTGTATTGAGCAAACCTTATTTTTTGGAGAAGACCGCAAACCACTCAACATGATTTTAGATGATGGCGGCGATTTGACCAATCTTGTTTTTGACCACTATCCAGAATTAGTTGCGGGTATCAACGGGCTTAGCGAGGAAACAACTACTGGTGTTCATCGTTTGTACGAACGCATGAAAAATGGCACCTTGGGCATGCCGGCAATTAATGTGAATGATTCTGTCACAAAAAGTAAGTTTGACAATAAATACGGTTGCAAAGAGAGTGCTGTAGATGCCGTTCGTAGAGCGACGGACACCATGCTGGCTGGAAAACGCGTTGTAGTTTGTGGCTATGGTGATGTGGGTAAAGGAACGGCAGCATCTTTTAGAGGTGCTGGCAGTATCGTAACTGTTACTGAGGTTGATCCTATTTGTGCCCTACAAGCAGCAATGGATGGTTTTGAGGTCAAGAAATTAGAGACTGTTTTACCTGTTTCGGATATTGTAGTGACCGCAACTGGAAATAAAGACATTGTAAATGGAGCGCACTTTGAAGCCATGAAAGACAAGACTATCGTGTGTAACATTGGCCACTTTGACAATGAGATTGATATGACTTGGCTTAATGATAATTACGGTCATACAAAAGACGAAATCAAAGCTCAAGTAGACAAATACACCCTCAACGGCAAAGATATTGTTGTACTGGCAGAGGGCCGTCTTGTAAATCTTGGTTGTGCAACTGGCCACCCAAGCTTCGTAATGAGTAATTCGTTTACCAATCAAGTACTGGCGCAAATTGAACTTTGGAACCATAAGGAGTCTTACGAAAATAAGGTCTATATGCTGCCAAAGCATTTAGACGAAAAAGTAGCTAAATTACACTTGGAAAAAATCGGGGTTGAACTCACAGAACTTAAAAAAGACCAAGCCGATTATATTGGGGTTAAACAAGAAGGGCCTTACAAGCCAGATTACTACCGTTACTAAACTCAAAATAAAAAAGCCAAAACATATGTTTTGGCTTTTTTATGAAAATTAGTTACTTAATACAATGAAACTTATAAAGGCTAAAAAAGAGGACCTTCCACTCATCGTTGAAATCATAAAGGACGCCCAAGATTTATTAGCATCTCAAAACATTGATCAATGGCAAAACGGCTACCCTACAAACAGCATTTTACTTGATGACATTCAAAACATGGAAAGCTACATCTTGACTGACGCCAAGGGATTCCCAATCGCAACAGCGATGTTTTCAACAAAGGGTGAACCAACGTATTCAAAAATCGATGGGGATTGGATAACGACGGGTCAAACGCAATATGGTGTAATTCACCGCATGGCAGTTTCAAAAAGTTACAGAAGAAAAGGAATTGCAAAGTTTATTTTCAATGCGTTTGAAACAATCCTTGCAAAATCAAATATAAAAAGCATGCGTATTGATACCCACGAAGAGAACTATAGCATGCAAAAATTACTTAAAGCGTCAGAATACAGCTATTGTGGTATAATCTACTTAATGAATGGGGACAAACGCCTGGCCTACGAAAAATTAATTCAATAATTAAACGAATAGCATAAAAAAAGCCTCGATTATCGAGGCTTTTTTATTTTTTTACAAAAAATAATTAGGCTTCAAAAGGAACAATAGAAACATATGATTTATTATTCTTCTTCTTTTCAAACTTAACAAGTCCATCCACTTTAGCGTGCAAGGTATGGTCTTTACCAGCATAGACGTTTTCTCCGGGGTTGTGAGCAGTACCGCGCTGTCTTACAATGATGTTCCCTGCTACAGCAGCTTGTCCACCAAAAATTTTAACGCCCAAGCGTTTCGATTCTGACTCTCTACCGTTTTTCGAACTACCGACTCCTTTTTTATGTGCCATGTTATTTCAATTTTATAATGTTAAACGTTTAGCTTAAGGCCGCAATTAAATCTGCTTTTTTCATGGCAGATATTCCTGTGATTCCTTTTGCTTTTGCTAATTCTTTGAGTTGTGCAACTGTCATTTTGCTCAAATCTTGTGATGCTGATTCAGTTTTTGGAGCAACTGCTTTTTTGGCTGCAGGTTTTGCAGCCGCTTTTGGAGCAGCAGGCTTGGCTTTAACAGCGGGCTTTGAAGCTGCTTTTACCGGTGCTGCTTTTTTTGCACCAGAAGCCAAAATATTATCAATTTGGATTTCCGTTAAAGCTTGGCGGTGGCCGTTTTTAACTCTGTATCCTTTGCGTCGTTTCTTTTTAAAGACGATCACTTTGTCACCTTTAAGGTGCTTTAAGACTTTGGCTCCTACTTGAGCACCGTCTATAGCCGGGGCGCCTACTGTGACTTTATCGCCGTCTGCCAAAAGAAGAACATTGTCAAAAGCGACTTTTTTTCCTTCTTCGGTTTGCAAACGGTGGACAAAGACTTTTTGGTCTTTTTCAACTTTAAATTGTTGCCCTGCTATCTCTACAATTGCGTACATAGCGTTACGTTTTTTGTTAATTAGTTTATAGATCCCTTTTTTATATTCTTAAAAGGCGGGTGCAAATATAATTTTAAAAAATTAATTTACAAACTATTTTATCGCATTGTTTAATGCATATATACAAAGAAAAATGAATTAATTATATATATTTGGTCGCGCGTTGTAACAAATTGTTGGATACAACGTCCTACTCACACATTTAATTTACATAAATATGAAAAAGATTTTATTACTATTTACTGTACTGCTGCTTTGCAATTCAAATTCAAATGCACAGCAAGTAGATTTTATCGAATATGATTTAGAAAACGGTATGCACGTTATTCTTCATCAAGACAATACTGCTCCAGTGGTGACAACTTCTGTCATGTACCACGTAGGTGCAAAAGATGAAAACCCAGAACGCACTGGATTTGCGCACTTTTTTGAGCATCTTCTTTTTGAAGGTACTGTAAATATCCCAAAAGGAGAATGGTTTACTATAGTTACATCTAACGGAGGAAGTAATAATGCAAACACAACAGACGATCGCACTTATTATTACGAAGTTTTCCCGTCCAATAACGTTGAATTGGGCATATGGATGGAATCTGAGCGCCTATTACACCCTGTAATCAACCAAGAAGGTGTTGACACACAAAACGAAGTCGTTAAGGAAGAAAAAAGATTGAGGGTAGACAATAGTCCTTACGGAAAATTTCTAGAAAATGTGAAATTACACATGTTCAAAAAGCACCCGTATAAAGGAACAACTATTGGAAAAATGGAACATTTAGATGCTGCAACTCTAGAAGAATTTCAAGCGTTCAACAAAAAATATTATGTTCCAAACAACGCAACATTGGTGATTGCGGGAGATATCGATGTTCCATCTGTCAAAAAAATGATTGAAGATTACTTTGGCCCTATTCCACGTGGAGAGGATATCGTTCGTGACTTCCCTAAAGAAGATCCCATTACAGAACCAATTCGTGCAAAAGCGTATGACGCTAATATTCAGATACCAGCCATCATGGCAGCATACAGAACCTCATCTTTTAAAGATAGAGATTCTTACGTCTTGGATATGATTTCAACTTACTTAAGTGACGGAAAGACCTCTAAGCTCTACAAAAAACTTGTAGATGATAAGAAAATTGCACTCCAAGCAGGAGCCATCAACTTTAGTCAGGAAGACTACGGTCTTTATATCCTCTTTGGATTACCACTAGGCGATACTTCTCTAGATACTTTGGTTGAAGAAATGGATGAAGAAATAGAAAAATTAAAATCTGAGCTTATTTCTGAGAGAGATTATCAGAAAATTCAAAATAAATTTGAAAATGACTTTGTAAGCTCAAATTCTAGTGTTGAGGGCATTGCCAATTCTTTGGCTCGTTATCACATGCTATATGGGAACACCAATCTCATCAATAATCAAATTGACATATACAGGTCCATAAAACGTGAAGAAATAAAAGTAGTTGCCAATAAGTATTTAAACGCAGATCAACGCCTGCTTTTGGAGTATTTACCAGAGCCTGCACAAGAATAATTCAAAAAAAGACATTCCTATGAAAACTAAATTTTACACAATTCTTGCCTTTTTATTTGTGACAGTAAGTATCACAGCACAAATAGACCGTAGCCAGCAACCTAAACCAGGTCCTTCACCAAAAATTTCGCTAGAAAAGCCAACAGAATATGAACTAAAAAACGGGTTAAAGATACTTATTGTTGAAAACCACAAACTCCCTCGTGTTTCTTACAACCTTACTATCGATAGAGACCCAATCATTGAAGGAGACAAAGCAGGCGTAACCTCTTTACTGGGGTCTATGTTAGGAAACGGGACTACTAATATTTCAAAAGACGACTTCAACGAAGAAGTTGATTTCTTGGGTGCTCGCTTAAGCTTTGGGTTCAGTGGTGGTTTCGCAAGTTCACTCACGAAATACAGCGATCGAATTTTACAATTATTAGCAGATGCTGCAATGAATCCGCTTCTAACTAGTGAAGAATTTAGTAAAGAAAAAGACAAACTATTAGAAGGGTTAAAATCTCAAGCTAAAAGTGTTGATGCCGTCGCTGGTCGTGTTGGAGGAGCCCTTTCTTACGGAGCTGAACACCCTTATGGTGAATTTGTTACTGAAGAGACCGTTAACAGTGTCAGTTTTGAGGACATCCAATCGTACTTTACCAAGTATTTTGGACCAAATGACGCCTACCTTGTCGTTATTGGTGATGTCAATACTAAAGAGGTGTACAAGCGCATCAAAAAATATTTTGGGAAATGGAAGAAAGCAAATGATATCAGTTCCTTTGTGCCAGAGGCAAACCAAAATGTTGAAGCACTAGAAATCAACTTCGTGGATATGCCGAATGCTGTACAATCTAACATCTCTATTACTAGCAATGTAAAACTTAAAATGAGTGATCCCGATTACCATGCTGTTTTGATTGCCAATAAGATTTTTGGAGGTGGCTTTAACAGCTACTTGAATATGAATCTACGTGAAGCAAACGGTTGGACTTATGGAGCGCGTTCATCAGTTGGAACAGATAAGTACATATCAAGGTTTTCTGCGGGAGCTGCCGTACGTAATGCCGTAACAGATAGCGCAATAGTTGAAACTATTAAAGAAATCAAACGATTCCAATCAGAACCTGTAGAAGCTTCTGCTCTAGCTAATGCAAAAGCAAAATATGTTGGTGACTTCGTATTGGCTTTAGAACGCCCAAGTACCATTGCCCAATATGCCATTAGCACAAAAATCAATGAATTACCTGAAGATTTTTACGCTACTTACTTAGAGAAAATCAACGCAGTTTCTATTGAAGATGTTCAACGTGTGGCTAATAAATATTTTACAGCTGACAATGCACGTTTTATTGTTGTGGGAAAAGGAAGTGAAGTGGTTGCTAATCTTGAAAAGCTTGGTATTCCAATTAAGTATTTTGACAAATACGCGAATCCAACTGAAAAACCAGAATTTTCAAAACCAATTCCTGAAGGGGTAACAGCATCTTCTGTTATGGCGTCTTACATTGAGGCCATTGGTGGAAAAGCGGCAGTTGAATCTGTACAAACCATGCTGTTTAATGCCGAAGTAACCATTGAAGGAGCACCTTTCAAACCCACTGCAGTAATAAAAGCCATGGCACCCAATAAAAGTTCCATGGAAATGAGCATTGCGGGCATGGGAACCATTATGAAACAAAAGTTTGATGGGACTAATGGCTATGCCGAACAACAAGGTATGAAACAACCCATGAGCGAAGAGGATGTTGCAGAACAAGCCAGTCAAAAAGGTTTGTTCCCAGAAGCGCATTACACTGCAGATGAGATTGAACTCATGAGCCTATCGGATTTAGACGGTACCGATGTTTATAAAATTAAAGTCAAAGGCGTTAGTGAATCATTTCGCTATTACGATGCAAACTCAGGATTGCTGTTAAGAGAAGAAGCTACAGAAGAAGCTCAAGAGCAAAGTGTCACGACCATAACTGTGCACTCAGACTATAGAGCTGTGGATGGGGTTATGATTCCTTTTGGTAGAAAAATCACAGCAGGTCCACAAGTTTTTGGATTTAATGCCTCAGAGGTTGTAGTAAATTCTGGAGTCACTGAAGCCGATTTCAGATAACATTCAGTGTAGATAATTTTAAAAAAGACCGCTCTCTAGCGGTCTTTTTTTTTAGATTTTTTATTCGCCAAATAAATCCCACTCAAAATTATGAGTGCGGCAACCCCTTGAAAAACATTAAAGATTTCAGCGTCGATTATCCCCCAAAAAAGGGCTACCAAAGACATTAAATAAGTTACCGATGAGGCAAAAACAGGATTGGAAATTTGAATCAAAGTATTAAAAAGTATTTTGGCCAGCGCAGTACCAAAAATTGACAACAGAAAAACACAACCTAATGCGGGGAAAAAGGCTGGACTGGACAAGGTTGCATGACTCAAACCTCCAGAAAAAATGAGCACCCCAAAAGCAGGAATAAAAATAGCCACAAAGTTAGCCATTGCAATCGCTAACGGGCGTACCTCATTGAGATAACGCTTGATGATGTTGACATTGGCTGCATACATCAATGTCGCCAAAATAATAAGACCTGAGTATCTATAATTATGAGTGGGGTTCAAGGCTGCACCCTCCAAAATCAAAAGAACCGCTCCAATAAATCCAAGGATAACCCCTAAAACCTGAAACCGATTCGATTTAATTTTAAATAACACAAAACCCAAGACAACGGTATTTAAAGGAACCAAAGAATTTAAAATAGAGGTGATGGTACTGTCCACCTCAGTTTCTGCGTAAGCAAATAAAAAGGAAGGGAAAAAACTACCCAAAAAGCCTGAAAGGACCAACCACTTCCATTGGTTTTTTTTCAGTCCATTCAAAGATTTATATCCGAATGCAAAAATAATAAGCGCCGAGAGCACAAGCCGAAAACTCCCCAATTGTAAAGGCGTAAGGCCTAACAATCCCTTTTTAATCAAAATAAAAGAGCTGCCCCAAATAAAGGAAAGTAGCAAAAGTAAAAACCATTTTTTAATAGTATTTGACATGACAATCATTTGAGGTGACAAAATTGAGGTAAATTATAACAAAGTGTGCCAAAAAAATATTAAATTTGATTGAATCCTAAATTTAAAATTATCAAAGTACTTAAACTTACAGTCCCACTTGTCTCTATCTTAGTTTTAATACTGAATTGTAAACAAAATAAAGAAGCCGAAATTATTTCAGTTGAGACCGCCAATTCTCAAATCCATAATGAAACACCGCAAACTAAAGGTCTAAATTATGTTACCGCGACTTTTACTATCAAAGGAATGAGCTGTGAAATGGGTTGTGCCAGAGCGATTGAAAATAAATTATCCAAATTAGATGGTATGTCTAAGGCAAACGTAAACTTTCAAGATGAGGTGGCGACGGTTAAATTCGATGGGGATAAAATTAATGAAACCCTTTTGGTATCAACAGTCACTTCGGTAAGTCAAACATTAAGCTTCTCGGTTGAGGGTTTTAAAATGATTGCTGAAACCGCTAAGGAATAAAGACTCCTACTGTTTTGTGCTTGGTTTCTGAACCAAGCGTCAAGCATTCATCAAAGATTCAATCGCTTCAATTTCAATGGGAATGTTTTTCATAAGATTTATTGGGGCTCCAGCGCTTTGAATAACCACATCGTCTTCTAGGCGAATACCCATTTTTTCTTCAGGAATATAAATGCCAGGCTCTACTGTAAAAACCATATTTTCAACCATAGGTGTCTTTAGTGCACCATAGTCATGGGTGTCCAAGCCCATGTGGTGTGAAGTACCATGCATAAAATACTTTTTATAAGCAGGCTTTTTCGGATCTTGGTTTTGAACCGCCGCTTTATCTATTAATCCAAGACCCAGTAGTTCCGAAGTCATTATTTTTCCAACTTCTTTGTGATAATCTTCCCATAGTGTTCCCGAAACAAGCATTTGAGTCGCTTCATTTTTAACATTTAAAACCGCCTGATAAACCGCTTTTTGACGCGCTGTAAAACGGCCGTTGACTGGAATAGTTCGCGTCATGTCACTGGAATAATTGGCATACTCCGCACCTACGTCCATCAACAATATATCGCCATCGTTACAGCGCTGATTGTTTTCAATATAATGTAAAATACAAGCATTATAGCCAGATCCAATAATGGGCGTGTAAGCAAATCCTTTAGATCGATTTTTTAAAAACTCATGGGCATATTCTGCCTCAATTTCATATTCCATCACACCAGGTTCAACAAAACCCAGAACACGTCTAAAACCTTTCTCAGTAATATTACAAGCTTTTCGAATCAGTTCAATTTCTTCTTGTTCTTTGACACCACGAAGCGATTCCATAATGGAAAAATTATTTTCAATTCTGTGTTTGGGGTAATTAGATTTTACACGCTTCATAAAACGATCTTCACGCGTTTCCATTTCCACCGCTTTACGATAGTGATTGTTATTGTTGAAATAGACGGTTTTGGCCTCTTTCATGAGTGTATCAAAAATGGAATCAAAATCACTCAACCAATAAACAGTTTGAACGCCAGAAACCGCAGTTGCTTGATTTTTATTAAGCTTGGCCCCTTCCCAAATGGCAATGTGTTCGTTGGTTTCCTTCAAAAACAAAATTTCCTTGTGCATTGAATTTTTAGCGTCTGGAAAAAGTATCAGTATACTTTCCTCTTGGTCGACACCGCTTAAGTAAAAAATATTGCGATGTTGGTGAAAAGGCAAAGTACTGTCAGCGCCCGTACTAAAAACGTCATTAGAATTGAAAACAGCCAAGGCAGAGGGTTCCATTTGAGCCGCAAACTTAATTCTGTTTTTAACAAACAATCCGGAATCTATGGCGTGATACTTCATACTTTAGGTTTTCCCAAATGTAAATATTTTCAATCAGATGCTGAAAAAATTGTATGCAAATTAAAAAATTGAATGTGTCTATTTATATAGATTCTAAATAATTAAAAATTATAGTTAAACCTATTGCCTAAAAGCGCAGTGTGAAGTACCTTTGTCTAGTTAAAACATAAGTTTTATTATGAGTCAGTTTTTGAAGTCTTCTATCTTTAGAAAAATTGCCATGGCGCTTTCCGCATTTTTCTTAATGATTTTTATTCTTCAACATTTTGCCATCAATATTTTATCTGTTTTTAATCCGGAACTGTTCAATGATGTTTCACACTTTATGGGCACAAACCCATTGGTGCAATTTGTATTACAGCCTGTATTAATTTTTGGAGTCGTATTTCATTTTTTAATGGGATTTGTTTTAGAATATAAAAATAGAGCCTCTCGTACAGTATCTTATACCATGAACAAAGGCAGCGCAAATTCAACATGGATGAGCAGAAATATGATTTACAGTGGTGGTTTTATTTTGGCTTTCTTAGTCATCCACTTTATTGATTTTTGGATTCCAGAAATCAATACCAAATACATTGTTGGAGATGCTTCAGGCCTATTGGATGATGGGAGTGGATATCGATACTACGAAGAATTACAACACAAGTTTATCCCACTTTGGCGGGTTGCAGTATATTGCCTAGGTTTTGTGTTTTTATCACTACACTTACTACACGGATTTAATTCTGCATTTCAATCGGTTGGGGCAAATAATAAATACACCAAAGGTCTAAGGAGTTTTGGCAAAATATATGCATTGTCAATCCCCTTAGGTTTTATTTTTATCGCCTTGTTTCATTTTTTTAACACCCCACATTAAATCGCAGACCTATGGCTTTAGATTCAAAAATACCAGAAGGCCCATTAGCTGATAAGTGGACCAATCACAAAAATAAAATCAACCTTGTCAATCCTGCCAACAAAAGATTGATAGATGTTATTGTTGTGGGAACAGGTTTGGCAGGCGGATCTGCGGCTGCCACCCTTGCAGAACTCGGCTATAATGTAAAAGCTTTTTGCTTTCAGGATTCCCCAAGACGCGCTCATTCCATTGCAGCACAAGGGGGTATCAATGCGGCTAAAAATTACCAAGGAGATGGTGACTCCACTTATAGACTTTTCTATGACACTGTAAAAGGTGGCGATTACCGCTCTAGAGAAGCCAATGTATACAGACTGGCAGAAGTTTCCACCAATATTATTGACCAATGTGTGGCACAAGGGGTGCCCTTCGCTAGAGACTACGGAGGTTTATTGGACAACCGCTCTTTTGGAGGGGTTTTGGTGTCCAGAACTTTCTATGCGAAAGGACAAACTGGACAACAACTGTTGCTCGGCGCCTACTCGGCTATGAATCGACAAATTGGACGCGGTAAAATTAAAATGTACAACCGTCACGAAATGCTCGATGTTGTCATTGTTGATGGAAAAGCCCGCGGCATCATCACTCGAAATTTAATTACTGGAGAGATTGAACGCCACTCCGCTCATGCTGTAGTTTTGGGAACTGGCGGATACGGAAACGTGTTTTATCTATCGACCAATGCAATGGGCAGTAATGTAACTGCTGCTTGGAAAGCTCATAAACGAGGTGCTTTTTTTGCAAATCCATGTTACACACAAATTCATCCGACCTGCATTCCTGTGTCTGGAGACCACCAATCCAAACTGACGCTCATGTCTGAATCCCTAAGAAATGATGGGCGTATTTGGGTGCCAAAAAAAATAGAAGATGCGAAAGCAATTCAAAATAAAACCCTAAAACCAACTGCTATTGCAGAGCAAGACCGCGACTATTTCTTAGAAAGGCGTTACCCCGCCTTTGGAAATTTGGTCCCCAGAGACGTGGCTTCCAGAGCCGCTAAGGAACGCTGTGATGCTGGATTTGGCGTCAATGCGACTGGAGAGGCTGTATATCTTGATTTCGCTGCTGCAATTGTTCGTTATGGTAAAGAGCAAGTTTATATCAAAGGCCTTGACGCAAACGATGAGAGCTTGGTACAGGACTTAGGCAAAGAAGTTGTCAAAGGAAAATACGGCAATTTATTCCAGATGTATGAAAAAATTGTTGATGAAAACCCTTACGAAACACCTATGATGATTTACCCGGCTGTACATTACACTATGGGCGGTATATGGGTAGATTACAATTTACAAACAACTGTTCCTGGTTTATATGCCATTGGGGAAGCTAATTTCTCTGACCATGGTGCGAACAGATTGGGAGCCTCTGCTCTTATGCAAGGGCTAGCCGATGGCTATTTTGTATTGCCTTACACCATTGGAAACTATTTATCAGATGACATAAGAACTGACCCAATTTCAACTGATACAAAAGAATTTGAAGAGGCTGAAAACAAAGTCCGAAAAAAAATTGAAGGTTTTATCAACAACAAGGGGAGTAAACCTGTTGATTATTTTCACAAAAGGTTGGGGAAAATCATGTGGAATAAATGTGGCATGGCAAGAAATAAAAAAGATTTAAAGGAGGCCATTGAAGAAATTTCTAGTCTGAGAGAAGAATTTTACAAAGAGGTTCTTGTGCCAGGTAGTGCAAATGAATTTAATGAAGAGTTGGCCAAAGCAGGACGCGTCGCCGACTTTTTAGAACTTGGTGAGTTATTTGCCAAAGATGCACTTGTAAGAGAAGAATCTGCGGGTGGGCATTTCAGAGAAGAGCACCAAACAAAAGAAGGAGAGGCAAAACGTCGAAAAGAATTTCAATTTGTTTCTGCTTGGGAATACAAAGGCAATCCCAAAGACGCCAAGTTACACAAGGAAGTATTGAAATACGAAAACATCCAAGTAAAAGAACGGTCATACAAATAAGCATCGCTATGAATTTAACACTTAAAATATGGCGTCAAAAAAATGCCGATAAGAAAGGAAAAATTGTAGAGTATCCCATCAGTGGTATATCACCTGATATGTCTTTTTTAGAAATGTTAGATGTTTTAAACAGCCAACTCATAAGTGCTGGAGAAGAGCCTGTGGCATTTGATCATGATTGCCGTGAGGGGATTTGCGGGTCCTGTTCTTTATATATTAATGGAGAAGCCCATGGCCCCGATCGTCGTGTAACGACGTGTCAACTGCACATGCGTAAATTTAAAGACAGAGATACTATTTTTATCGAACCTTTTAGAGCCAAGGCATTTCCCGTTATCAAGGATTTGGTGGTTGATCGTTCTGCCTTTGATCGCATACAACACGCCGGCGGTTTTATTTCAATTAATACTTCAGGAAATACTCAAGATGGGAATGCAATTCCGATTTCTAAACACGCGGCAGATAAAGCCATGGATGCAGCCACATGTATAGGCTGTGGTGCTTGTGTTGCGACATGTAAAAATTCATCAGCCATGTTGTTTGTGGGTGCAAAAGTTTCTCAATATGCCTTGCTTCCTCAAGGTCAGGTCGAAGCCCCGGATCGTGTTAAAAATATGGTAGCACAAATGGACTTAGAAGGCTTCGGGAATTGCACCAATACAGGAGCTTGCGAAGTAGAATGCCCCAAAGGTATTTCTTTAGATAATATTGCGCGAATGAATCGTGAATTAATTAAATCTAGCCTAAAAGGCTAATCTTCCAATACAAATTCTTCAATAGCATCCCAACCCGCACGAACTTCCAAAATCTCTTTGGCATAACTCACCCGCTCTGGTTGTATTTTTAAAAGAAAATTTCCCGCGTCATAACGTCCATTTTTATTGGTATCAAAGACTGCTCTTAGAAAATATTTGCCTGGGTTTAAATGAATAAAATCTATAGGTTTTGATGCTTCAATAAATTGCTCTGCTTCAACAGCTCCAGTGGTAGAAACAATTTGAACAACAACAGGATAAGTAGCATTTTTTAAAACAAGTCTCAAATTTCCGTAAGAAGAAATTAATTTAGTTGAGGCAGTGAAATTTAAAGTGTCATTTTTGGCCCCGTAAAAATCGGTAAATGCCCCTGGTGAAAAAGTGATTTTATAAAGATTGCCCTCACTTAAATTAAACTTTAAATTGGCTTGGGTGTTTTTGAGGGAATCCATTACTAATTCACTATCAAGAAATAAAGAATCCTTGTCCATTATAGTGATTTTAGAGGAGTCATAATTGGCAATTGGAATACTCGAGTTTAACTTGAAAACATCATCTAATTTTAAAGTTGATGAAGCGGCTTTGAAGTTTAAAGAATCTTTTTCTGAAGCTCTTATTCTAACACTAACAGTGTCCTTTTGTGCGTAGTAAGCAACTTCAAATAACAAAGAATCAACATCTAACTTTCTTGGTCGTATCCAGTAGTTCAAAGTGTCTTTTTCAGGCTCCTTAGAGATTGCAAAAGCTATCGAGTCGGCTAGTGGTGAAATCCTTTTTATTCGCATTGGTAATGAACTGCCCTCGTAACCAAAACCAATACGACCCTGAGCCAGTTGTCTAGCCTTAACAAACTTAAAGTCTGGGGCTTGCTCAAAAAGATTTAACTCATATGTTGTGTCTGTCGGAACTGTAATAAATGCACTTCGGTAGGCAAACTTGTCTTTTTTGGGTTGGTAGGTGTAATTTGTATTCTCTTCTTTTAAGGCTGTCAAAAGATATTCTCCAGCCTTTAAATTCTCGATTGAGAATTTTGACAAACTGTCTGAAACACCAATATACTTGGGCTTTTGTTTAAAAATTATAGAATCCGTGTAAGTAGAATCTATTTCATGCAAAAGCACGGAAATAAAATCTGGTGTCTCGCGCTCTAAAGCATCAGAAATACTTCCGGATACGGATAATGAATCTATGGTCACACCTGTAGAGAAGACATATCTATAGAATGGAAATACATTGCCTTCATTATTATCTTCAATACTATTGCCAAAGTTAAAGGCATAAGTCGTATTTGGTTGTAAGGTGTCATATATTTTAATGGTGATGTATTTGCTAGCAGACCCCATGGGTGTTACCTCTGCTGGAGGATCCATTGGCGGAGAAACAATCAACTGCCTCTGGATGTTTTTCAGCTTTATGTACTCATCAAAATATATTTTAATTTCATTACTGCTAAAATTGGTTGAAAAGTTTTTAGGCATTTCGCTGATAATCACAGGAGGGGTAGTATCTTTCTCTCCTCCATTGGCCGTTCCACGGTTGGCACACTGAAAAAAAAGTAACACAGAAAAAATTACTACTACTCTATAAAGAATTGTTTTACGCATAACACCCTTTGACACTTACAAAGAAACAACATATTTTAATTTTAATGAAACACTGTGTCAGTAATTGCAATGGTGGCCAAACTTATAGATTTAGGCTTGCCTTTATTTAAATTTTGAAGGCAGGCTTTAACAGTAGAACAAGTCGTAATTAAATCATCTACCAATAACACGTTTTTATTTAAAACACATCCCGTATTTGTGAGTTTAAAACTGTGTTTTACAGACTGCCAACGCTTTTTTTTAGATTGGAAGACTTGTGTTTTGTTATGAATGACTTTGGTCAATGCATTTTCTATATAATTAGCGCCAAGACTTTTGGCTATTTCCTTGGCAAAAGCGCTGACTTGATTGTAGCCTCGTTTTTTAAGTCTTTTTGAGTGAACTGGAACAGGAATTACCAAATCGACAGCCATAAATGCGCTGCATTGTTTAAGTTCAGCCCCTAACCATTGACCTAAAACGGTCCCAATTATCTGCTGATTTTTGTATTTTAAATGTTGTAAAATTTGTTGGACTTTTCCTTTTTTGTGGAAGTAAAAAAGAGCTGTAGCGCCTTCGAACACATCGCGAATTACTAAACTATTTTTCATTTCGTTTGGGGCTTTAAAATGATAATTTGTCAAAGGCAAATGGTGACGGCAGTCCAGGCAAATAACCAACTCATTGTCCATTAAGATGCGACTGCAACCTGGGCATAGATATGGAAAAAATAAGTCGGTTAGGAGTTTTAGCATTTGGGAAAGCATATCATCACAATTTAAAAAAAAATATTTCTTGTCATCTTTTCTGTTAATTTAAAGGGGTTTTCTATTTTTGTTGAATGAACAAACCGCAAGATCATTTTAAGAAAGTTATTTCCCATGCCAAAGAATACGGCTTTGTCTTTCAAAGCAGTGAAGTTTATGACGGGATAAGTGCCGTCTATGACTATGGTCAAAACGGTGTAGAATTAAAGAAAAACATCAGGGATTATTGGTGGAAAGCCATGGTGCAAATGAACACCAATATAGTAGGCTTAGATGCCGCGATTTTTATGCATCCAACTACCTGGAAAGCTTCTGGGCATGTTGATGCTTTTAACGATCCACTGATTGACAACAAAGATTCTAAAAAGCGATACAGAGCAGATGTTCTTGTAGAAGATTTCTGTGCAAAAATTGAGCAGAAAATTGAAAAAGAAGTTAAAAAAGCGAAAAAACGTTTTGGAGATGCTTTTGATGAAGCTGAATTTTTGGCGACCAATGGGCGGGTACTTGGGTACCGTAAAAAAATTGATGCTATATTAAAGCGTTTAGGAAAATCTTTAGGGGAGGAAGATTTAGCTGACGTAAAAGCTTTAATTGAAGAATTAGAAATTGCAGACCCAGTAAGTGGCAGTCGTAATTGGACCGATGTCAAACAGTTTAATTTAATGTTTGGGACCAAGCTTGGCGCTTCAGCTGAGAGCGCCATGGATTTATACTTGCGTCCAGAAACGGCACAAGGCATTTTCGTGAACTTTTTAAACGTTCAAAAAACAGGGCGTATGAAAATTCCATTTGGAATTGCACAAACGGGTAAAGCTTTTAGAAATGAAATTGTAGCAAGGCAATTTATTTTCAGAATGCGAGAGTTTGAACAAATGGAAATGCAATTTTTCATCAAACCAGGAACCCAATCCAAGTGGTACGATCACTGGAAGCAAGCACGATTAAAATGGCACTTGTCTTTGGGTATGGGCGAAGGTAATTACCGTTTTCACAACCACGAAAAGCTGGCCCACTACGCCGATGCCGCAGCAGATATTGAGTTCAAATTTCCTTTTGGTTTTAAAGAGCTAGAAGGCATTCATTCTAGAACCGATTTCGATTTAAGACAACACGAAAAATACGCAGGCAAAAAATTACAATTTTTTGATCCTGAAGAAAATAAAAGCTACACACCCTTTGTTTTAGAAACTTCTATTGGTTTAGACCGGATGTTCTTGGCTGTATTTTCAAACAGCCTTCAAGAAGAGACCCTAGAAAACAACTCGACTAGAACCGTTTTAAAAATTCCATCTGTATTAGCGCCTTACAAAGCAGCTGTATTGCCACTTGTTAAAAAAGACGGACTCCCTGAAGTTGCTCAAACCATATTAAAAGATTTACAATGGGATTTTAACGTCATCTATGACGAAAAAGATGCGGTGGGTAGGCGATACCGCCGTCAGGACGCCATAGGAACCCCTTTTTGTGTTACTGTAGACCATCAGACTCTTGAAGATCACACCGTAACACTTCGCTACAGAGATTCAATGGAACAAACAAGAGTTGAAAAAAGGGAACTTTCAAAAATTATCAATCATGAGGTTGCAGCTAAACATTGGTTAAACAAACTATAAGCTTCAAATAAAGCTTAGAACCAAAAACCATATTTAATTTTTTGTATGGCAAATGTATGGTTTATTGAAATTGTAGATTAATTGATATAGTTTAAATTTGAAATTGAATATAAAAAATTAAATGCCGCTTTTTTTGGCTGTTTTATTTACAAAACCTTTTGTGATTTTGAAAAGATTTTTAGGCATCCAAACCTTTATAATAAACCTGTACTTCTTATTTCAGGGGATTCCTGTATTTTCCCAATCTGAACCACCTGTTGTAACCGCGATTGGCGATCAAATATATTGCCCACAAACCCAACAAAATATTGTCACTGACTTTGATATTGTAGATCCTGACAGTAGCTCAACACCTGGATTTTACATTCAAATATCGACAGGCTTTGTCCAAGGCCAAGATCAATTGATTTTAACAGGAAATCATCCAAATATAAACAGCAGTTGGAATCCTGCTGAGGCTAAGCTTTCCTTTTCCCCTGCAAATGGTACCAGCATTGATTATGATGATATCATTAATGCTGTTAATGATGTGGTTTTTTTTAGTAACAATGTAAATGTGGGGCCAAAAACCTTTTCATTAACTGCTGGAGAGGCCAATTTTTTAAATGATCATTATTATGAATTTATATCCAGTCAGGGCATTACCTGGACCGATGCCAAAACTTTAGCAGAAGGCATGGAATATTATGAATTACAGGGATATTTAGCAACCATCATAAATGCGGATGAAGCTCAAATTTGCGGAGAGCTGTCACCAGGAACTGGTTGGATTGGAGGAAGCGACTCCCAAACAGAAGGGGTATGGAAATGGGTGACTGGACCTGAAGCAGGTACTGTTTTCTGGAATGGAAATGGAAATGGCACTGCACCAACAGGCCAATACTCAAATTGGAACTCAAACGAGCCAAATAATTCTCAAGGAAATGAAGATTACGCACACATAACGGATCAATCCGTTGGACCCCCTGGTTCTTGGAATGACCTTCCCGACGACACCTCAAGTCAACCTCCTCAATATACAGCAACGGGATTTGTTGTGGAATATGGAGGGATGCCTGGTGATCCTGAACTAAATATTTCTGCAAGTACAAGCTTTAGCCCACCTGAAATTTTATCTATAACCCCCGCAACAACTTGTGAAAATGAAACAACCACGCTTCAAGCAACTTCAAATACAACTGATGTTCGATGGTATGACAGTCAAAATGGAGGAACACTGTTATTTACTGGGAATTCATACAGTCCAACACTGACCTCAACTACTACTTTTTGGGTTTTAGCTTCCAATGGGGGGTGTGAAACAGGCTTAAGAATGCCCATAACCGCAACTGTAATTCCAAATGTAAATCCTGAATTTACACAAATTGGTCCTTTTTGTATAGGGGAAACAATACCCCCATTACACACAACTTCAACGAATGGTATTGTTGGGACATGGAGCCCGGCTATAATGGACAATACCACAACAACAACCTACACTTTCACACCCGATGGAGGACTTTGTGCTACAGCTACCGACATGACAGTTGTGATGACGCAACCCATATCCCCTGACTTTACACAAATCCCCGACAGTTGCGCAGGCACTGAAATCACATTACCTTCCACTTCAAATAATGGTATCACAGGGAGCTGGTCGCCTACATTCGATGCCAATAATACCACAACTTACAACTTTACACCCGATGCAGGACAGTGTGCTATACCTGCCGACATGACGGTTGTGATCGCACAACCCACATCCCCTGATTTTACACAAATCCCCGACAGCTGTGCAGGAGATGAAATCACGTTACCCTCAATCTCAAACAATGGTATTACAGGGAGCTGGTCCCCTTCATTCGATGCCAATAACACCACAACCTATACCTTCACACCCGATACAGGACAGTGTGCTTCAACTGATGATATGACGGTTGTAATTATTCCAACCCAAACCCCTACTTTCAACCAAATTGGTCCCTTTTGTGTAGGTGAAACAATACCTCCTTTGCCTACAACCTCTACGAATGGTTTCAATGGGACATGGAGTCCTGCTTTGATAGATAACACCACTACTACTGTTTATACCTTTTCTCCAAATGGCGGTGTTTGCATTGAAACTGCAGCAATGACTGTAACAGTACTTCAAGAAACAATACCAACCTTCCTGATTGACGATATTTGTATAGGAGAATCTATTGGCGTTTTACCTACGGTATCAAATGAAGGAATCTCAGGGAGTTGGTCTCCTTTGCCAAACAATCTTGCAACAACCACATATACTTTCACACCTGATGCAGGAGAATGCGCAACAACTACCACTGAAACCGTCAGAGTAAATCCTGTAAATAATTTAATAATTTCAGCCGAAAACATTTCTGAGGCTTTCGATACCAACCAAATCATTGAGGTGAGTGTTAGCGGAGGCAGTGGAGATTACGAGTACCAACTAGACGGAGGGATTTGGCAAAATAGTCCTATTTTTCAAAACGTGGTGGGCTGTGAAGATCACATTGTCAAAGTAAGAGATGTTGAAGGCTGTAGCAATGACCCCGAAACAACGGTCACTATTTTGGAGCACCCAAAATTCTTCACTCCTAACGGAGATGGCTATAATGATTTCTGGAACATTAAATGCTTGCAAACTCAGTCTGGGAGTATTTCAATTTTTAACCGCCACGGCAAGCTCTTAAATCAATTTAAAACAAATTTTCCTGGATGGAACGGAACATACAATGGTGAATTATTACCTGCAAGTGACTACTGGTTTATTGTAACCTATTACAGCGAAGATGGTAAAGAAAAACAATTCAAATCTCATTTTTCATTGATTCGTTAGGCCACTACATCCAATGGCTGATAAATTAGAAATACGCCTTTAATTGGACGGTTCCAGTATGGATGGTTTGACTTGATTCTGATTTACGACCAAAATAATTCAAATTTAAATCCAAGTATTTAGTCAAGCGTTTTTGAGCCACGACCGACCATGTAAAATTTGTACCAGGCTGAAGCCCCTCCATCATTTGATATGCTACAGGGTTGTTGGCATTTCCTCTGAAATCATTAGAAAAATAATTCAACTCGGCGGTAATGGCTGCCTTTTGATTTTGAGTGAGAACAGCTGAGATGCCCAACTTGTGTTGTTCTAAAATTTCCTGTCCTTGAATTAAATTATTTTTTTTGTAAAACTGATAAAACAAATCAAAGCGCTTATTGTCGTCCATCAAATACGATAATTTCGGACTTACAAGCCACTGATCTAAATCATAATTTTTTGATGTAAAATTTTCACTAGTAGCCCTATTACTTTCAATATTGGTTTGGAAATTTAAAAGCCACTGATCTTGAATCTTGTGTGTGAAATTGAACTGATGACCAGATCCTTTTTGAGTGACGGCCCCAAAAGAAAGTACGTTTTTTAATTCGGAATCAAAATAAGTATAAGACATTGTGTAGTGTTGTTTTCCTCTATTAAAAAACAATTGATTTCTAAAATTAGACTGCAATCCCAGCTGCTGTCCTGCTTCAGATTTAAATGGATTTAAATTAATTTTCTGATATACATTTCGGTCTTTTCGATCTATGAGATAAGTTGTTAAATTGTAAAAATGTGACCAAAATTTTTGACGTTTATTACTAGAATTTACCCATTGTATAGGATCGAAAGTAAGGGATTGGCTCAAACGGTTTTGATGGGTTCTGATAAAAACTTGATTGGGCAGTAGTACCCGTATATAGGTCGCTTGGTCTTGAAACTGCGCCACTTCAAATTCCTCAAGCTCTTGGATCCCATTGCCATTATAATCGAACCAAACAAAAGAACCACGCCCAGGTTCGACCTCAACATAAGTAAAGTCCTGTTGTGGCAAGCGCCCAGAATTAGTTTCGTAAACGGTCTGCCATTGCACTAGATTTTTGAGGAAACTTTGATTGTAAAAAACCCTAGAGTTTAAAGACTTTTGAGGCGGCTGTTGTTGTGCTTTTAAATTAAAAAGACGGTAATTGACAAACAGACTTAAATCCGTGTTTTTTGAGGCGATTAATTTAGAATTTAAATAATAGGTGTCAGATTGATTGACCCGTTGTAAACGGTTGTCCTGAACACTGTCATTAACGCGATGAATATAGCCTACTTTTACAAAAACTTTGGTAGAATCACCAACGCCCAAAAATCCCTCGTAAGAAGAAAATCTTTGACTTAGCGAATCCAATTGGCTGTCAATCTGTGAAACGATTTTATTGTTTTCAGTTGAAAATTTTAACCCAGGCCAGAACTTACCAGCCTGGTATTTTAATTGAGATATGGACCTTATAAACTTAGAAGATGAGCGATTACTGTTTGTTTTTAAGACACTCGATTGGTTTTGAAATTCTAGTTTATCTGCTTTCAGATTGGCGCTTAAAAGATGGCGGTTTCCAATGTAGTTTTTAGAAAAATTCAGATGCTGAAAGGCATAATTAATCTGCCCTACTTCAGGTTTTGACAAGGCAATCGCATTTTTCAAAAATAATTGAGTCCCCATTTCAGAAGCAATTCCATTACCCAAAGGGTTGTCCAGGTTCCAATCTCTATTAAACTCTGGATTATAAAGGGTTTGTATATTTCTAAAGTCTTTATGAATATAATCTAACCCTGAAGCGAGATCAATGGTCCAGCCTTTCAAAAAACGCAGTAACTGATGCTTTATATCATAGCGAGCAGCAATGCCATCGTTGTTGCTGTCCGATAAGTTCGAAAATAAATTTAAATCGTTTCGGCTGGCAGCCAATTCAAAGTCTAGCTCCGTGTTTTGAGAGGGACTGTAGCGTCCATTTAAGACTGCCAATTGCAATTTTACTGGTGCCACTAATTGTACAATAGGCGCATAATTCCCCTGTGGCTGTCCAGAAATTGGCGCGATGTACTCATAAATATTTGAAATAGAGCTGGAATTGACCAATATATAATCTCCCTGCTGATTGCCTACCGATATAAAATTGACCTGGAATAAATCATCATCTGGATTGTTGGAAAACACAAAGATTTCTTGGCCATTTATAAGTTCTTTCTTGTATAAAATTCTATTTTCAGAAAATTCTTGTGGATTGGCTGAAGGGGCTGTCATTAAAGACGTATCGTCTCCAGCTTGTGCTAAAATAGCTGCTTGTGCGTTATTTAGATTTTGCTGAAGCGGTTGGTTCTTTAGGTCATTTTCATTATAAAATGACATCCCAAGCTTAAACTTTTCTGTACTGAATTGTCCGCCAGCATAGCCAACAAAGCGGGTGTAATTTCTCTCACTAAACTGATAATCAACCGTGATACGCATTTCTGAATTGATGGGAAATGTTGGAGTAAACATAATTTCTCCGGCATTGTAATCGATAATATAATCATTAGTAGCACCGCGTTCCAGCGCCAAGCCATTCACATATAAGGTTTCACTACCAGAAACTATCAACACAAACAATTCATTGTTCGGGCCCTTTAACTTGTAAGGGCCCTGGATCCCCTCTTGAGCTGTAAATTGACTTCTGTTAAACTGACCTCTCACCAAGGCGCCAGAGACAAAAGCGGAAGTTTCTGAATTATTGGATTTAAAACGAGAACGCACCAACAAGCCTTGAACACGCTTTGAAAATTCAGCAAAATAAGAGCTTAAATTCTCTAAGTCAATATCTCCAGCGCGTATGGACCATTTATCAGTAAAGGCTTCAATAAAAACTTGATCAAATTCGTCTAAACGTTGCGAATATCCACTTTGTTGTAATGGAATATTAGCATCTTGTATAGAAGCCCTGAGCGTAACTTTTTCGCTGAGTTTTCCGCTAATTTGAAGGTCTAATTCACTGTTTAGTACAGAATTTTGATTGTTGCCAATGGTCACACCTCTGGAAAGACTCCCCGAAGTTGTTAAGCCATCAAAAGGAGCAGCAGCCTGTTCTACATTAGGCTTAGAAAGCTGATACAACTTGTTTGTCAGTCCTGTAGAATTTACAATAACAGCAGTATCTAATTGTTTGTATACACGGGTCATAAAATCTGGGAATCTCAAATACTGAACCCAAACGGAGTCTAAATTGAGTGCAGCCGGCTTAAAGCGTAAAATAGCCGTATTGTAATCCATTGTATAAAGCGAATCTGCCAGCGGCTTATTTTGTAAATCTAGGACCTTGAAATGATTAGAATTAACCCCAACACTGTCCAAAACTACCAGCGCATTGATGGCTATTTTTTTGGATTGAATCAGCGGTTCTTCAACTTGTGACCAAGACCAAAAAAAAGACAACGATAATATGAAAGTATGTAATAAGCGCATGCTATGTTTAAACTTAAATATGGTTGAAATATTTTGTTGATACTTTTAAATAAAAATGGCCATTTTTATTTAGTGTAAAAGTAAGGCTTTAATTATTTTAGCTAAAATTATAGTACCAATCTGATGAAAATCATCTCATACAATGTAAATGGCATTCGGGCAGCTGTAAAAAAGGGATTTGTGAAATGGCTGGTAGCTGCTGATCCTGATGTGATCTGTTTACAAGAAATTAAAGCGCAAAAAGAGCAACTTGACCTAGGCCTTTTTGAAGCGGCAGGCTACCCTTACCACTATTGGTTCAGTGCTCAAAAAAAAGGGTATAGTGGGGTGGCCATTTTATGCAAAAAAAAACCTCAAAATATAATTTACGGGACTGGTATTGCCTCTATGGATTTCGAGGGTAGAAATCTTCGTGTAGATTTCCCTGAAGTTTCCATTATGAGTTTGTATTTACCCTCAGGAACCAACATCCAACGTTTGGAACACAAGTTTGAATACATGGATTTATTTAGAGCTTACATCGATGAACTAAAAAAAGAAAAACCGAATCTTGTGATTTGTGGCGATTACAACATTTGCCATGAAGCCATTGATATTCACGACCCAGTACGCAACAAAAACGTGTCTGGATTTTTGCCTGAGGAACGGGCTTGGATGGGGGCTTTTTTAAAGAGCGGATTCACTGACGCCTTTCGGGCTTTAAATACTGAGCCTCACCAATACAGTTGGTGGAGTTACCGCGCCAATTCTAGAGCCAACAACAAGGGGTGGCGACTGGATTATACCCTAGTTTCTGACCCTTTAAAACATAAGATTAAGCGCGCACTCATTTTAAAAGAAGCCGTACACAGCGATCATTGTCCAGTTTTATTAGAATTAAAAACAAACTAAATCATGCGAAAAAAAATCATTCTTCTAGTGCTTATTGTATTGAATACAACAGCATGTGTTTCCTCAAAATCATTTAATGAATTGGATGTAAAATACCGACAACTCAAATCCGATTATGATGCATTGGCGTTGAATAATACAAATGAGATTGGGGAGAAAAATGAGCTTCAAGACCAATTCAATGCATTGCAAGCGACGTATGATATTACCCTATCAGAAAGAATTCAACTTGAAAAGGATTTGGAAATACTTCAAAAAAAATACAATCAATTAAATGCAGCTTACGCTGCCCTTGAGCAAAACAGTTCTAAAGCCCTCGAAGAAAATGCCAAAAAAAATAGAGCCCTTTTTGAAGCGCTTGCGCTTAAAGAAGAAGCCCTCGCTTTAGAAAATGAGCGCTTGATGCGATTGGAAGCAGATATGCAGGAACGTTCGGATCGCATCGCTGAACTTGAAGCCCTAATTACAGCCAAAGACCAGGCCATGACTGATTTAAAAAATGCGATTTCTAAAGCACTGATTGCCTTTGAGGGAAAAGGTCTAAGTGTAGAACAACGCGACGGCAAAGTCTATGTTTCAATGGAAAACAAGCTGCTGTTCAAATCTGGGAGTTGGTCTGTTGGGAACCAGGGTCGAAATGCGATTGAGCAGTTAGGTAGTGTGCTTGCAGAAAATCCTAATATTGCTGTTTTGATAGAAGGCCATACTGATAATGTCCCTTTATCAAACGGCGGGAAAATTGCAAACAATTGGGACTTATCTACCAAACGCGCCACAGCCATCATATCAATTTTAAGTGAAAATAAAGCCATATCACTAAATAATTTAACGGCAGCAGGGCGAGGCGAATATGCGCCTGTAGAAAGCAATGACAACGCTATAGGCAAGGCCAAGAACAGACGTATTGAAGTGGTTTTAACCCCCAAACTCGACGAAATCTCTAAACTTTTAAATGGGAATTAATGGAGTACACAACCCTTCCTAATACAGACATAAAAGTCAGTAAAATATGCTTAGGCACCATGACCTGGGGTAACCAAAACACCCAAGCCGATGGTTTCGCTCAAATGGATTGTGCAGTTGAAAAAGGTGTTAATTTTTTTGATACCGCAGAACTCTATCCTGTTCCAGCAACAAAAGAAACCCAGGGGCGTACTAGTGAGATTATAGGGAATTGGTTTAAGCAAAGGCAAAACAGAGGTAAAGTTGTTTTGGCTAGTAAAATTGCAGGGCCTGGAGATTACACCGCGCACATTCGAACGACTGGATTTAAAGGGAACTCTATCAAACAGGCCATTGATTTAGAATTGAAAAGACTGCAAACAGATTACATCGATTTATACCAGCTGCATTGGCCAGAACGACATACAAACACCTTTGGGGTGCGTGATTTTAAGCCCAGTCCAAAAGACCCCTGGATAGATAATTTTAATGAAGTCCTTCACGAACTCAATGCACTTGTGAAAGCTGGAAAAATTAGAGCCTATGGCCTATCCAATGAAAAAAGTTGGGGAAGTATGCGTTATTTAGAAGAAGTACGGAAGGACAAGCTTCCCAAAATAAGCACCATTCAGAATGCCTATTCCTTATTGAACAGGGTTTTTGAAGGGGATTTAGCTGAAATTTCCTTAAGGGAAAACATGGGTCTTTTAGCCTATTCGCCACTTGCCTTTGGGGTTTTATCAGGTAAATATATTGAGGGAACCGCAGCGAAAAATGCACGATTGAATTTATTCCCAAGGTTTGCAAGATACAGTAGTGAACAAGCGACAATTGCGACAAAAGCCTATCTCAATCTTGCCAAAGAAGCGGGTTTGACTCTAACCAGCATGGCCTTGGCATTTGTGAGCGGGCGTCCATTTGTGACAAGTAATATCATTGGAGCCACTACAGTAGAACAATTAAAAGAAAATATTGACAGCATCAATATAAAATTAAATCAAGACATGCTTAGAGAGATCAACGCGATACACTCTAAAATTCCTAATCCATCCCCATAAAATTAGGCTTTATTGGCCAGCTGACCACAAGCCGCATCGATGTCTTTCCCACGTGAACGACGCACTGTAACAGTAATGTTTTTAGCTTCTAACATCGTCACATACTGATCAATAACCGAAGATTTGGCTTGTTGAAAAGTGCCATCATCAATGGGATTGTATTCAATAAGATTGACCTTACTAGGGGCAAATTTGCAAAAATCAATCAACGCTAAAATGTCTTTGGTTTTATCATTAACACCTTCCCAAACAACATACTCGTAAGTTATTCTTCGCTTGGTCTTGGCATACCAAAATTCTAAAGCTTCCCGCAATTCCTTTAATGGAAATGATTTGTTAAAAGGCATGATTTGAGTCCGAACCTCATCAATGGCCGAGTGTAAAGAGACTGCAAGGTTAAATTTAACGGCATCTTCCGCCATTTTTTTTATCATTTTTGGGATTCCAGAGGTGGAAACAACAATGCGTTTGGGAGACATCCCCAAGCCTTCATCCGAAGTGATTTTATGGATGGCTTTTAAAACATTATTGTAATTCATCAGAGGTTCACCCATCCCCATAAATACAATATTTGTAAGCTTTTTGTTATGATACAGGCGGCTTTGTTTATCAATGGCCACCACTTGATCATAAATTTCGTCGGGATTTAGATTTCGCATCCGTTTAAGCCTTGAAGTCGCACAAAATTTACAATCTAAACTACAACCTACTTGCGAGGACACACAAGCTGTAGTGCGCTTGGCCGTAGGAATTAAAACCGATTCTACAATAAGACCATCGTGAAGGCGCACAGCATTTTTAATCGTTCCATCGCTACTGCGTTGCATGGTATCCACTTCAATGTGATTGATTGTAAAAGAGGCTTCAAGCAATTGCCTATTTTGTTTTGAAATATTGGTCATATCCTCAAAACGATGTACGCCCTTTTTCCAAAGCCATTCATAAACTTGTTTCCCCCGAAAAGCTTTCGCTGAATTTTGGGTGAAAAAAGCCATCAAATCCTCTTTAGATAGCGCTCTTATGTCTTTTTTAACGATACTCACAATGAAAAAAAAGCCTCACTGAGAGGCTTTGAATATTTATAAAATTAGCATGGCATCGCCATAACTGTAAAATTTGTATTTTTCTTTGACTGCCTCTTTGTAGGCTTTCATTACAAAATCATAGCCTCCAAAAGCAGCTGTCATCATTAAAAGCGTAGACTTTGGTGTATGAAAATTGGTAATCATACAGTTGGCTATTGAAAATTCATAAGGCGGGAAAATAAATTTATTAGTCCACCCTGAAAATTCATTCAGAGTCGCACTGGATGAAACGGAGCTTTCAATGGAGCGCATCACTGTGGTACCAACAGCACAAATTCGACGTTTCCCAGCCAAGGCCTTGTTAATTGTTTGTGTCGCATCTTCACTAATAATAATTTCTTCACTGTCCATTTTATGTTTGGACAGATCTTCTACTTCAACTGGGTTAAAAGTACCCAACCCAACATGCAAAGTAACTTCTGCTAAATCAATGCCCTTAATTTCAAGGCGTTTTAAAAGGTGTTTTGAAAAATGAAGCCCGGCAGTGGGTGCGGCAACAGCGCCTTCGTTTTTAGCATATATGGTTTGGTAACGGTCCTCATCTTGGAGCTCTACTTCTCTTTTTATATATTTTGGAAGCGGGGTCTGACCAAGCTCATTTAACTTGGAACGAAACTCGTCATAGGAACCATCGAATAAGAAGCGTAAGGTTCTGCCTCTTGAAGTAGTATTGTCAATGACTTCAGCTACTAAACTTTCATCCTCACCAAAATATAGTTTATTTCCAATTCTAATCTTGCGGGCCGGATCTACCAGTACATCCCAAAGACGTTGTTCTGAATTGAGCTCACGAAGCAAGAATACTTCAATACGCGCACCGGTTTTTTCTTTATTGCCAAACAAACGTGCAGGGAACACTTTGGTGTTGTTTAAAATCATCACATCGTCTTGTTCAAAATAATCGATGAGATCTTTAAAGTATTTATGTTCTATGGTTTGTTTTTCTCTATTCAAAACCATCAAGCGCGCTTCATCTCTATTCTCTGAAGGATATTCTGCTAAGAGGTCGTCGGGTAATTCAAAACTAAAGTGGGATAATTTCATAGGTTCATTTTTTTACAAGTCGCAAATATACAATTGCAGCAGGGGGGTTGTCAAGTATTATAGGATTTATTTTTATTTATTGTATTTCAACACCTAGCATTTCAAGATCTTTCCAAAAATCGGGATAGGATTTTGAAACGACCTCCGCGTCTTCAATATACAGGTCTGTTTTTAGCACAAGCGGAGCGAATGCCATGGCCATACGGTGGTCATTGTAAGTAGCGATATGCGCCATTGAATTTAGGACATTGGGGGGATTTAGGGAAAGACTGTTGTCGGTAATTTCCACAGTGGACCCCAATTTCTTAATTTCATTTTGAAGGGCTACCAATCGGTCCGTTTCTTTGATTTTCAAAGTGTGTAACCCCGTCAACTCACAAGGGATTTTCAGACCCAGACAACTGACGGTGATGGTTTGAGCTATATCTGGTGCATCTGATAAGTCCAAGTTTAGACACCTGGGTAAAGCAGCCCCAATTTTCTTTAAGGAAAGTGTGGTGCCATCAAATTTGCTCTGAACGCCTAATTGTTTGTAAATATCAATTAAAACAGCATCGCCTTGAAGACTGTTAGATTTATAAGAACTGAGATCAATTTGTGTCCCAATTGGACTCAAGGCAACCAGGCTGTAAAAATAGGAGGCTGAAGACCAATCCGATTCAACTGTAAATGTTTTTGAAACCTCTTTTCGAAAAGACTCAACCTTTATATTATGCGCTTCAAAACTTGTTCTAATCCCTAAATTTTCCA
>ERZ1047472.282-NODE-282-length-47189-cov-6.139899_pt1 | contig 47189 bp, 43 predicted proteins | sample MGYA00383095_ERZ1047472 | MGnify/ENA primary metagenome ERZ1047472 (study PRJEB29581, sample SAMEA5548365) | metagenome | biome: marine; feature: coastal; material: water | depth 1 m | study: Short-term variability in the microbial, nano- and picoplankton dynamics... | reverse complement strand
AGGAGCGCCAATTAGACGAGAAACCGCGTGCCGCTCCATGTACTCTGACATATCGAATCGGACAAGCTCAATACCAAGCGTGTAAGCTAATTGCCGGGCCACCTCGGTTTTACCGACCCCCGTAGGTCCGCTGAACAAAAATGCACCTACCGGCTTGCTAGGGTTCCCCAGTCCGCTACGAGACATTTTTATTGCTGACGATAACGCACCAATCGCTGGCTCTTGACCGAAAACTACTGCATTGAGATCGCGGTCTAAAGTTTTGAGTTTTGACCGGTCGTCGTTTGATACGTTTTGCGATGGCACTCTCGCTATCTTTGAAACAATGCCCTCAATTTCTAGTTTCCCGATAACTTTCTTTTTCTTTTTGCCCACGGCAATACGTTGCGCAGCCCCCGCCTCATCAATAACATCGATCGCCTTGTCCGGAAGCTGCCTATCGTGGATAAATCTCGCCGATAGCTCAGCAGCTGCAGTGAGCGCAGTGACCGTATAACGAACCTGGTGATGCTCCTCGAACCTAGATTTTAGCCCTCTGAGAATCGATACTGTTTCTGATACGGAAGGCTCTCCCACGTCTATTTTCTGAAAACGTCGGGAAAGCGCGTGATCTTTTTCGAAAATCCCTCTGTACTCGTTATATGTTGTCGCACCAATACACCGGAGTTCACCAGATGACAGCGCGGGCTTCAACAAATTTGAAGCGTCTAGCGTCCCGCCCGAAGCCGCTCCGGCTCCGATAATAGTATGGATTTCATCGACAAAAAGTATTGCATCGGGTTGCTTTGCCAACTGCTTCAGGACAGCCTTGAGTCTTTGTTCAAAATCACCACGATATTTAGTTCCAGCAAGCAAGGCTCCCATGTCAAGAGAAAAAACCTCAGCCTTTGCTAGTATCTCAGGGATCTCTCCTTCAACAATACGTCTCGCCAATCCCTCGGCGATAGCGGTTTTTCCTACACCCGCCTCTCCTACCAACAACGGATTATTTTTCCGACGTCGACACAAAATCTGAACAACCCTCTCGAGCTCAGCATTTCTGCCGATTAGAGGATCAATTTTTCCCTCGACCGCAACCTCATTTAAATTAATCGCGTAACTCGCTAATGCACTATCGTTCTTCTCGTTTGAGCCACCCTCGGGCCTGTCGCTAGTGCCGTCGTCCTTCGACTCATCAGTCTCTGATTCACCGACTTTGGCAATGCCGTGAGCAATGAAGTTCACAACATCCAATCTCGTGACTCCCTTTTCATGTAAAAAGTACACAGCATGTGAGTCCTTCTCACCAAAAATAGCAACGAGTACATTCGCACCAGTCACTTCCTTTTTGCCCGATGACTGAACATGGAGAATGGCGCGTTGAATAACTCGCTGGAAGCCCAAAGTCGGCTGCGTCTCAACATCTGCCTCGCTTATGCGGGGCGTATGTTCTTCTATGAAGTCGACAAGCAACTTTTTTAACTCTGCTAAATTTGTACCGCAAGCGTTGAGAACTCCCAACGCGGACGGATTGTCCAACATGGCCAATAGCAAATGCTCAACCGTTATAAATTCGTGTTTTTTTTCACGAGCATTCATAAACGCGTTGTGGAGACTAAGTTCAAGTTCTTGGGCAATCATGCTTCCTCCATCGTACACTGTAAGGGGTGTTGATACTGGCGTGAAAAATCTGATACTAAATCGACTTTTGTGGTCGCAACGTCTTTCACAAATACACCACAAACGCCTACGCCTTCGCGATGCACTTTCATCATGACCTGAGTCGCCTCTTCGCTGGTCATGGCAAAAAATTTATTCAGAACGATGACGACAAACTCCATCGGAGTGTAATCATCATTTAACAACAACACTTTATAAAGCCCCGGGGGCTTTACAGTCGCTCTTTCTTTGGTTACCTCGATATCGCCTTGCTCGCTGCTCACTGACAAATTCCTTCATTATGTTTATCTCTTAGTATACCGCGCGTGCCGGATTCGCCAAGTCATGACTTCAAAATATAACTTACCAAAATTTATGGTTGCGGCGCAACATTTTAACCACTAATTTATTCGTAAACGTTATGGACTCAAAACTATGAGTAAAGTTGCTTGACTTAACAACAAGAATCGCCTAAAAGTGAAACCATAGTTTGGTTATGTTTCGTTTAGATCATACGATCTGGTGAGTTTATAATCGAACGTATTCAGGCAGCTTAGCTGCTTAATTTTAAAACAGGTTTAGAGGATTAGGGGTATGGCAACTGGTACAGTAAAGTGGTTTAACGACGCGAAGGGTTATGGTTTCATCACGCCCGATGACGGGAGTGAAGATCTTTTCGCTCACTTCTCAGCGATTGAAATGAACGGGTTCAAAACCCTCAAAGAAGGACAAAAAGTAGCCTTCGAGGTGACACAAGGACCAAAAGGAAAGCAAGCATCAAATATAAAAGAGTCAGACTAATTTAAAAGTTAACTTTTTTAAAAAGAACGACAACTTCGGTTGTCGTTTTTTTTTATTTTCAGCCTTTTAAAAAGCTATTTTAGGTATAATTTATCCCAGAGAATAAAATTAAGTTTCATATTATGAAAATTTGACGCTATGCGTCAAAAATCGATTGGAGAAACACTATGAGTCAAAAATATACATGCCCAACTGGCGTAACAATTAATGGTAGCTATAGTGACAACTACGCACAAATCCTCTCGCCTGACGCGATTGAGTTTCTGGCCAAGCTTCATAGAAAATTTAATGGAACTAGACAAGAATTACTAAACCGAAGAATCACGAGGCAAACAGAGCTTGACAATGGAAAATTACCGGACTTTCTAGACGAGACGAAAGCTATTCGCGATGCCGATTGGTCCGTCGCCTCAGTTCCGGCAGACCTCCAAGACCGGAGAACAGAGATCACCGGGCCAACCGATCGAAAAATGGTTATAAATGCCTTAAATGCCGGCGCCAAAATGTATATGGCAGATTTTGAAGATTCAAATACGCCAACCTGGGATAACCAAGTATCAGGTCAGGTAAATATGCGTGATGCCGTCCTTAAAACGATAACTTTTACGAACGATAAAGGAAAGTCGTATAAGTTAAACGAAGACACAGCAACATTGCTCATAAGACCTCGTGGATGGCACTTAAATGAAGCACACGTTATCGTTGACGGCGAGCCTATGTCGGGATCACTTTTTGATTTTGGCCTTTACTTCTTCCACAATGCAAAAGAGAGGTTGTCGCAGAAATCAGGTATTTATTTTTATCTACCGAAATTAGAATCTCATTTGGAAGCTAGACTATGGAATGACGTTTTTGTTTTTAGTCAAAACGAAATCGGAATTCCACAAGGCAGCGTTAAAGCAACTGTTTTAATCGAAACAATCATGGCTGCATTCGAGATGGATGAGATTCTATATGAACTAAAAGAACACTCTGCTGGACTGAATTGCGGCCGTTGGGATTATATTTTCAGCTGTATCAAAAAATTCAAACATCAAGATAACTTCATTCTTGCTGATCGTAATGCTGTAACGATGACGAGTCCCTTCATGAGAGCCTACTCTTTGCTCCTTATCAAAACTTGTCATAAAAGAGGTGCGTTTGCTATGGGTGGAATGGCAGCGCAAATCCCAATTAAGAATGATGATGCCTCTAACCAGGCTGCGATAAATAAAGTAAAAGCGGATAAAGAGCGAGAGGTGAATGACGGACATGACGGCACCTGGGTCGCTCATCCAGGACTTGTCGGGATCGCTCAGGACGCCTTTAACCAAGTTATGACCACACCAAATCAGATTCATAAGCAACGACCGGATGTGGAAATATCAGCAAGCGACCTTATTGATTTTAAACCAAGCACACCGATTACCGAGGACGGGCTGCGTGCAAACATTAATATCGGAATTCAATATATTGGTGCCTGGATCGCAGGGACCGGATGCGTTCCAATCTTCAACCTGATGGAAGATGCTGCGACGGCAGAAATATCGCGAGCTCAAATATGGCATTGGATTAGAAGCCCCCTTGGCGTTTTGAATGACGGTAGAAAGGTTACCAAAGAGCTATTCAGTAGTTTAATTCCTGAGGAACTTGATAAAATAAAAGAGATGCTTGGGACAGGCTACCAAAATGGTAAATACGCCGAAGGTGCTAAAATGTTTGAAAAACTCACCTTAGACGAGGAGTTCGTTGAGTTCCTAACCCTTCCCGCTTACGAAGAAATCATTCAAAACGGCATCTGAAGCTCTGAGAATACGGCGAGTGGAGAACCCACACATATATAAAGTTTAGAACCTGAAAGTTGCAAAAAAGCTAAATGGTCTGGAAACCGAACGTTACCGTTGCAGGTATTATCGAACGAGATGGCAAATTTTTACTCGTTGAGGAACATACTAGTCGAGGTATTAAACTTAACCAGCCAGCAGGCCATCTAGAACCTGGTGAGACGCTAATCGATGCGGTCAAAAGAGAGGTGCTAGAAGAAACTGCGTTTAATTTTGAACCAACATTCACCACTGGAATACAACTGTGGGCGAAGAGTCCTGGCGATGTCACCTTTTTAAGAATTTCATTCGCCGGGGAAGTGAAAGAGTTTTTTCCCAACAGAAAACTCGATACAGGAATAATCAAAACAATATGGCTGAGTCAAAAGGAAATCGAAGATTCGATTGACAAACTCAGGAGCCCACTAGTTTTAAGCTGCGTAAATGATTATTTAGACGGCAACCTGTTTCCACTCAGTGTTATTAGGCCCTAAGTATGGACTACGAATGGTAAAAAATAAAATTGTCATTGGCCTCTCAGGCGGCGTCGACTCAGCTGTCGCCGCTTGGCTACTCAAGGAACAAGGGCATGATGTTGTCGGTATCTTCATGAAAAATTGGGAAGATGATGATGACGAACGTTATTGTAATTCTAGGCTGGACCTGGTTGATGCCGTGTCGGCAGCAGAGACGCTAGGTATTGAGATAGAAACTGTAAATTTCTCAGCAGAGTACAGAGACAGGGTATTCAATAATTTCTTAGAGGAATACTCACAGGGAAGGACACCAAACCCTGACATATTCTGCAATTCAGAAATTAAGTTTAAAGCATTTTTGGATCACGCCATCGCATTAGGTGCGGATAAAATAGCGACAGGACATTACGCCCAATTGAGGGAGCGGGACGGACTAGTCCAATTATTAAAGGCCGAAGACGGCACAAAAGATCAAAGTTATTTTTTATACCGACTCAACCAAGAGCAGCTTTCGAAAACGGTTTTCCCACTTGGCCAAATGTATAAAACGGAAGTTCGAGCACTTGCTAAACGTCTAAATCTTGCGAACTTTAACAAAAAAGACTCAACAGGAATTTGTTTCATAGGTGAACGTCGATTTAAGGATTTTCTTGCTCGTTATTTACCTGATAAACCGGGTGACATCATTACACCAGCTGGAGATAAGGTAGGAGAACACGACGGGTTAATGTTTCACACGATTGGTCAGCGACAGGGGCTTGGTATCGGAGGGGATGGCCTTCCATGGTACGTAGCTCAAAAAAATATGGAACAAAATACGCTTACCGTAGTTCAAGGGCATGAGCACCCCATGCTTCAAAGTCCTGACATTTATGCTGAAAATCTTCATTGGATTTCTGAAAGCCAACCACGCAGCTCATGGGTTTTCGGCGCAAAATCCAGGTATCGCCAAAAAGATGCAGCTTGCACCATTAAAGACACGAACGAGTTAATCTGTCACGTGCAGTTCGCCGAACCTCAGTGGGCTGTTACTCCAGGTCAATCAGTGGTTCTCTACGAATCGAATGTTTGCCTGGGTGGCGGCATCATTAGGTAATGTGTGTGCACATCATGATGTTTTTGCCGTTATAAGATCCATAATGTGCCAAAAATTCAACTTGAGCCGTGTTAGACTTGGGTTTAAATTTATTATCTTTCAGCGATATTAATCATGCCTGAATTCTCATCTTCCTTGACTGCAATTAGTCCCATCGATGGTCGTTACTGCACAAAGACTCAACCTCTCACACAATTCTTTAGCGAATATGCGCTAGTAAAGCATCGAGTGATCGTAGAAATTGCTTGGCTCAAGTCTTTGTCAATGGCCGATGAACTAGAAGAAGTTCAAAAACTTTCAATGGGCTCCGTCGAGAAACTCGATGCAATCATAGCGAACTTCTCCGTTCAAGACGCAGCAGCAGTAAAAGAAATCGAAAAAACCACTAACCATGACGTCAAGGCTGTTGAATATTGGTTACGTCAAACACTTAAAAGTGAGGAGGGTGTTGCCCCAGTTACCCCGTTCATTCACTTTGCCTGTACCTCAGAGGATATAAATAATGTTTCCTATGCGTTGATGATGAAGGGTGCGCTGGATAACGTTATTTTACCTAAGCTCGATTCCATCATATCGGTCCTAAATGAACTTGCATCTAAATATGTGGACGAGCCAATGCTAGCTCGAACACATGGCCAGCCAGCAAGTCCGACCACGATGGGAAAAGAAATAGCAAATGTGGTTTACCGTCTCACACAGCAAAAAAACTCATTAGCCAAGTTGAATTTACAGGCGAAAATGAATGGTGCAGTTGGAAACTTCAACGCTCATCTTAGCGCTTATCCGAATTACGATTGGGAAGCGCACTCACGAAAACTCCTACAGAGCTTAGGCTTAGAAATGATCCCCTATACAACCCAAATCGAACCACACGATGGGATAGCTGAAGTATTTGACTGCTTAATGCGAATTAACACCATATTGTTAGATCTCAATCGTGATTTTTGGGGATATATATCCATCGGCTATTTCAAACAAAAAACTAAAGAAGGCGAAGTAGGTTCATCTACTATGCCTCACAAAGTGAACCCTATCGACTTCGAGAACTCAGAGGGGAACCTTGGTTTAGCAAATTCTGTTCTCGGGCATCTGAGCCGAAAATTACCGATATCAAGATGGCAAAGGGACCTAACTGACTCAACCGTCCTACGCAACATGGGAGTAGGACTAGGATATGGATTATTGGCATACGACTCATGCATCAAAGGACTGTTAAAGTTAGACCTAAATAAGGATAAACTCGACTCTGATCTCGAACAGTGTTGGGATGTTTTAGCAGAACCAGTCCAGACTGTGATGAAGAAATATGGAATCGAGAATGCGTATGAAGAGCTTAAGTCACTAACAAGAGGTCGTGGCGGAATTTCTAAAGCCGATCTTCACGTTTTCATAAAGCAACTAGACATCCCAGAGGACGCAAAAAAAAGGCTTCTTACTTTAACACCTCAGTCTTACACTGGGCTTGCTCAAAAATTAGCCACTGACATGGCGAATGAGGTACCACTTCGTTACACACCAAGGTAATCAGCAGTGGTTATTTTCTAAAACGAAATTTTAACCATTCAATCAGTGCTGGCATTATTGAGAGAAATATAATGATAAAAATTACGGCGCTTAGATTATTTTTCACGAACGGTAATTCTCCCAGATAAAAGCCTGCTCCCGTCAGGCCAAACACCCAAACAACGGCTCCGATGACATTAAACAGCAGGAACTGCGGATACGAATAGTTCGCAATGCCGGCAACAAAAGGAGCATAAGTCCTTACAATGGGAACAAATCTGGCGATAATGATGGTCTTGGCACCGTACTTCTCAAAGAATCTCTCAGTACGTTCTAGGTATTCTTGTTTCAAAAAACGCGATTTTCCCGATAGGAATACCTTTCGCCCTAAAAAACTTCCGATGTAATAATTCAAGGCGTCGCCCAAGATCGCCGCAATAGTTAAAGACACTGCAATAGCATAAAAATCAAAGTCTCCTCTTGCCACAAACGTACCAACCAGAAACAACAAAGAATCACCCGGAAGAAACGGCGCTATTACTAAACCTGTCTCACAGAAAATAATCAAAAAAAGAAGTAGATAAGTGGTTTTACCGTATTCCGCAGTAACTTCCGCGAGATAGGTATCGAGGTTCACAATGACCGAATAAATATCACTGAAAAAACTCACCGAAACTCCTAATGCTTTTGAGACTATTGTTGAATGACAAACACGCTAATTTGCCAAAGACTATCGAACCCAAGAACGATCTACACGACAGCTTCCTCTTTCTTAACCTCAGGTTTGATGAGGTCTTCTCTGCTAATACCAAGCCACAAGACAAGTGGACTGGCCACAAAGATCGAGGAATAAATCCCGAATAAAATACCAATCGTCAAGGCCAGTGCAAAATAGTGCAGCGTTTCACCCCCGAAAATAAGTATTGAAAGGACCATAAGCTGTGTGCTTCCATGCGTGATAATTGTACGCCCCATAATACGAGTGATGGCATTATTAATGACTTCTCGGACGCTTGCCTTTCTCATTTTCCTAAAATTCTCTCGTATGCGGTCAAACACCACCACTGATTCATTCACCGAATAACCCAAGATCGCCAAGACAGCAGCGAGCACCGGCAGTGAGAACTCCCACTGAAAAAGGGCGAAAAATCCCAAAATAATAACAACATCGTGCAAGTTAGCAAGAATAGCAGCCAAGCCGAACTTCCACTCAAATCTAAATGCCAAATAAATTACAATCCCCAGGGACACAACTAAGAGGGCTAATGCCCCCTTCTCAACCAACTCTTCTCCTACCTGTGATCCGACGTAATCTACACGTCGAAGCTCCAACTGTGGATCATCCTCTTTGAGCATTAAAAAAACTTGGTCTGAAAGCTTCGCTCCCGTTAACTCTGGCTTTGTCGGCAAACGAATTAAGACTGTTCTTGAATCACCGAAACTCTGCACCATCGCTTCAGACATACCGCCGGATTCAAGTGACTTCCTAATTTTCGATAAGTTTGCAGATTCCGAATAACCAACTTCCATCACGGTTCCTCCCGTGAACTCTACCCCTAAATTAAGCCCTTTGAACGCCAACGCACCGACGGCAAGCAAAAACATGGCAATCGATATCATATTGAACGTTAACGCATGACGCATAAAAGGGATATCTTTGCGAATTTTAAAAAATTCCATAATGACTTTCTATAATTTTCTTTAATTATTTATCGTTGAAACTAATTGGATTTTTTATACCAATCTGAATCTCCAATTGCGAGTCTGTCAATTTTTTTCTTGCGTCCGTAGATTAAATTTACTACCCCTCGAGATACAAAAACAGCGCTAAACATTGAAGTGAGGATCCCAATACAGTGGACGACAGCAAAACCTCTGATAGGACCAGTGCCAAAGAAGAAAAGCGCTATCCCCGCAATAAGCGTCGTGATATTAGAATCCAGAATCGTTCCCCACGCTCGCTCATAACCTGCCGTAATTGCTGCCTGAGGCGTTGTTCCGTTTCTTATTTCCTCTCTGATACGCTCGTTAATTAGCACGTTAGCATCAATGGCCATCCCCAAAGTCAGAGCTACTGCAGCAATACCTGGTAACGTTAGCGTTGCCTGAAGCATTGACAATACCGCCGCTAGTAGCATCATATTGACACTTAATGCGAAAACACTGATCACACCAAACACCGAATAATAAACTGCGATAAACAAAGCTAGAGCTGCGAAACCTATCCACGTAGACTTAAATCCCCGATCAATATTGTCTGCGCCGAGACTAGGACCCACCGTTCGTTCCTCAATGATTTCCATTGGTGCTGCTAACGCTCCGGCACGAAGAAGTAATGCGGTGTCATGCGCTTCAGTAGTTGTCATGCTCCCGCTAATTTGAACGCGGCCACCTGGTATCTCTGCTCGAACAACGGGCGCAGTGACCACTTCGCTACTACCTTTCTCAACAAGCACCATAGCGATACGTCGTCCGACATTTTCGCGAGTGGTCATTTGAAAAATAGAAGAGCCACGACCATCCAAGCTCAAATGAACCGCAGCCTCTGAAGTCGTGTTGTCAAAACCCGGTTGCGCATCAGATATTCTATCTCCGGTCAAGATAACCTCTTTTTTTAATAGATAGTGGGTACCTTCTCGATCATAAATTAAGTCAGCGCCGCTAAGAAGTCGTCCGTCTTGCGCCGCCTGCAAACTTGCTGGATCCATCTTATCTTCGTCTACTAATCGCACCTCAAGAGTTGCCGTACGCCCAAGAATATTTTTGGCCTTAGCTGTGTCCTGAACCCCCGGTAACTGCACAACCACTCGATCAGCACCAGATTGTTGAACAATTGGTTCAGCAACGCCGAGTTCATTCACCCGATTTCTCAAAGTCGTAATGTTCTGTTGGAGCGCAAATTCTTGAATACGCTTCTCCACTTCTGGTTTCACAGCAGCAGAAATCAGAATCGCGCTTCCTCTTTCCTTTGAAACATAGTTCAGATCAGTCGCGTTGATTTCAAGTATCACTAGCGCTTGGTCTCGGATAGACTCATCCCTGAACTCAATATCTATGCCAGACTTACTCACGGAAATTTTGGAGTAGCGAATATTCTCAGCTCTCATTACTCGCCGAAGGTCTTGCAGATAACTTTCTTTGGCTTTTTGTAAAGCAGAGGGCATATCAACCTGGAGTAGAAAATGTACCCCTCCCCTCAAATCTAATCCAAGATACATCGGTAGTGCATTCAAAGAGGTCAGCCAAGATGGTGAATTCGGCAGTAAATTTAATGCAACTATATAGTCTCGACCTAATCCACCTTGAACAGCATCCTTAGCTTGCAACTGCGAGTCGGTATCCTCAAAGCGCACTTTGATACCATTCTTATCCAAATAGGACGCTTGAACAGTGATTCCTTCGTTTGTAAGCAGATCATCAATTTTTTGCAGCAAAGATAGATCAACTTTGGCGCCGGCACGTAGCGGAGACACTTGAATCGCTGGTGACTCACCGAAGAAATTAGGGATGGTGTACACCACCCCGGCGACAACAGCACATACAATGATGAGGTACTTCCAAAGTGGATATCTATTCATAATTCAACTATTTCTATGTTTAAGGTCGTCATTCCATTTCAACTTCAACTTCAACTTCAAAAATTGAAATCAACCTAAGGTTTATGTTTAAACTGCGGCAGATTTTAAACTGCCTTTCGGCAACACTGTTTGTACCGCCGGCTTTTGAATAACTATTTCCGTTCCAGAGGAAATTTCTAATGTCACGAACTGCTCACCAACATGAATCACCTTGCCAAGAACTCCTCCAACCGCAACTACCTCATCCCCTTTTTGCAGGGCCTCCACCATGGTTTTATGCTCCTTTTGTTTTTTTGCCTGTGGGCGTATCATCAAAAAATACAAAAGTACGAATAGCAAGACTAAAGGCAGCATTCCCATAATATCCATTCCGCCCGAGGCACCCGCTGCAGTTTGAGCAAAAGCTGTTGATATAAACATAGTGTTTCTCCTTCATCCCACGGATGACGTTAATTAAAATCTGATAATCAGTGACGGTTCATGCTAAAACAAGCCTACCATTCTAACAGTAGGGAACGAATATCGCGTCTCAAAAATCTCTAAATATCTAAAAACTCTAGACTCTTAATATGGGGCTCCAGGCTCCTGTTTTCAATAGCCGTGCGTAAGCCACTCATGAGATTCTGATAAAAATACAAATTGTGTACGGTATTGAGATGTGCCCCAAGCATTTCATCAATTCTCTGTAGATGATGCAAATACGACCTCGAGAAGTTGGTACAAGTATAGCAACCGCAGTTTTGATCGAGCGGGCCCTCATCAAAACGGTACTTTGCATTTCGCAACTTAACTATGCCCTGGGATGTGTATAACCAACCGTTCCTTGCATTTCGGGTCGGGAGTACACAATCAAACATGTCGACTCCTGCTCGCACGGCTTGGACCAAATCAGTTGGAGTACCAACTCCCATCAGGTACCTGGGTTTGTTATTAGGCATTTTGGACGAAGTGAAGGTCATGATCCTACGCATATCCTCCTTAGGCTCACCGACAGAGAGTCCGCCAATAGCATACCCGTCGAAGTCTAAGGATATTAATTTTTCAAGACTTTCCGCTCGCAGATCTTCGTACATTCCGCCCTGGATGATACCAAATAAAGCGTTTGGATTGCCTTGATGAGACTCCTTACTCCTCTCAGCCCACCTCATACTGAGGTGCATCGACTCCTCGGCTTGGGCTTGGCTAGCTGGATAAGGAGTACATTCGTCAAATGCCATCACAATATCTGAATTTAAAGTACGCTGAATCCTCATAGACTCTTCAGGAGAGAGGAAACACTTCGAACCATCAATGGGCGAACGAAATGAGACACCCTCTTCGGAAATTTTACGAATATCCCCAAGACTAAACACTTGGAATCCTCCGGAATCAGTCAAAATTGGCTTATGCCAACCAACAAATCGATGTAAACCCCCGTGGGCCTTAATGACTTCTAAACCTGGCCTCAACCAAAGATGGAAGGTATTTCCGAGTATTACATCCGCACCCAATTCGTCCACTTGATGAGGACGCATTCCTTTGACCGCGCCATAGGTTCCAACTGGCATGAAAGCCGGTGTTTGTATCGATCCGTGAGCCAACGTCAACTGGCCACGCCTTGCCTGCCCATCCGTTCCCGTGAGGGAAAATTCTATGCCCATACTCTTTTCTTTAAATCCATTTTATTTGTCACTCACTTGATCAAAAACATCGCATCACCGTAACTGAAAAACCGGTACCTTTGATCAATGGCATGCTGGTAAGCACGCCGCATCTTATCGGTACCCATAAACGCAGACACCAACATTAACAACGTAGATTTAGGTAAATGAAAATTAGTTATTAAGCAATCCACAACTTTAAAATTGTATCCTGGAGTAATGAATAAATTTGTTGATCCTTCGCGTACCCCCATCTGATCGTCTCCGTAAATACTCTCCAAAACGCGAAGACTTGTTGTCCCGACAGCACACACTCGCCCCCCTCTATGTTTAGTCTCTGCCACTAATTTGACTGTTTCGGTTGGCAAAGAATATCGCTCGGAGTGCATTCTATGGTCTAGGATATTTTCTACAGACACGGGTTTAAAAGTACCAACACCAACATGAAGAGTTAGATACGCGATTGATATATTCTTATGTTTTAGCTTTTCGAACGTCGCTGTATCAAAATGAAGTCCTGCTGTAGGCGCTGCGACGGCTCCTGGGTTCGATGCGTATATTGTCTGGTAGCGGCTCTCATCAAGTTGACTGGACTTACGCCGAATATATGGAGGCAATGGCGTATCACCATATCGCGATAGGCATTCGTATATATTCATTGACGATTCAAGCTCAAACACTCCATCTGAAAATGCTATGACGCTAAATATAATCTCCTCTGAAAGATATATCTTTTGATTAACTTTAGGTCTTCTACTCGCTCGAATAAGGCACTTAAACCTTGTAGGAGAAAGTATCTGGTCAATCATGACCTCAACCTCACCACCCGTATCTTTTATGCCTTTCAATCGAGCTTTTACAACACTTGTATCGTTAAAAATCAGAAGATCACCCTCTGATAAATAGTCGATTAAATTTTTAAAATCAGCATCAATAAAAGACTCTGTTTGGCCGCTCGAAACCAGAAGTCGACTATCACCTCTACCCTCCAGTGGTTCCTGAGCAATTAACTCCTCAGGTAAATTAAAATTGAACTCTGATATGTGCATGAGGGCATTTTATCTCGGATTGACGACCTCTTCTGATTTATGTCTTCATTGGTCTGCTCAATCCTTGCTGAGTAACCCAAGTTCAGGGATAATCCCGACTGTTGCCGGGATGGCGGAATTGGTAGACGCAGCGGATTCAAAATCCGCCGGTGGAAACACTGTGGGGGTTCGATTCCCCCTCCCGGCACCAAAATTGTTCAACTGCTCCTTAGAGAGTTTAAAAACTGTCAGCGTGCTTTATAGAATTAAGTCAAGGCGACTGAAATTAAGATGTTTTGATCATCCGGAGCCAGATCAATATTGTTACTGGTAGATCCATGAACCTTTCTAAAAACCCTACAGTTCGCATATGTACTGCGCCTCGGAATAACGGAAATTTAACCGATGAAACTTTTAATCCGGGAGGTTGATCTAGAGATACGCTTACGCGATCTAGCATCGTTATTGAACCCACAATGGCAGGTCAAAGCGACTAATCATCTCGAGTCGGACCTTTGGTTAAAGGAGATCCAGAAAGTCGACGCAGTGATCTCTATGGATTGGGTTTACCCTGGCGTAACGTGCGACCGCTTGAAATTGATTCAACTCCCTGGAGCGGGATTAGATGGTATCGATTTCACTGCCGTTCCATCGCAAACATCCGTTTGTAATGTGTTCGAGCATGAAATTCCGATTGCAGAATATGTGATGGCTGCGATTTTACAGTCCGTCATAAAGCTTCCTCAAATGGACAAAAACTTGCGGAAAAATAACTGGACTGGATCCCACCTATTTGGACCCACACACGGTGAGCTCCATGGCAAAACAATTGGCATTCTAGGTTACGGAAATATCGGAAAAGAAGTTGCCAAGAGAGCAAAGCCTTTTGGCTTAAAAATCATTGGCTGTGGGCCGAGAAAACCCTTATCGGGGGTAAAACCAAATGTTTTCTACCCACTAGATCGGTTGAACGAAGTGTTAAAGACTAGTGATTTTCTCCTAATATCTGCACCTCTAACCTCTGAGACTGAAAATCTAATCACTAGATCTCAACTAAAAAAAATGAAAGCATCGTCGATTATCATCAATATCGCCAGGGGACCCATTGTTGATGAGGAGTCCTTATACCTTGCGTGTAAGGAGAGGATCATTGGGGGAGCCGTCATAGATACCTGGTACCAATATCCGAAAAACGATAAAATTGGTACTCCGCCTTCGCGCTTTGATTTCGGTCAATTGGATAATGTCATCATGTCCCCCCACGCCTCAGCGTGGACTGATGCCTTAGTTCGACGAAGGACAAAGTTTATGGCCGAAAACTTAAATCTCCTTATCCAGAATAAACAACTACGAAACATCGTGAAATAGTCAAATAAAAATCTATACAATCGCAAAACTAAAAACATAATGGATCAAAAACTAATTGACAAGGCAGCTCAAATTATTTGGGACTGCTGGAATACTGGCAAAACTATTTCAGACTTACCGAAGGACTGTAAGCCAAAAAATAAAAACTCTGCTTATGAGATTCAAAAACGTGTGATTGAAATGTCGCAGTCTAAACAAATAGGTTGGAAGATCGCAGCGACTAGCGAAAATGGACAAAACCACATCGGTGTCTCAGGCCCTCTGGCCGGACGTCTTCTTGATCATCGATCAAGAGTTACGGGTGATAACTTGACTCTCGGGCCAAACATCATGCGAGTAGCCGAGGCCGAATTTTGTTTTAAATTGGGCGACGACTTACCGATAAAGAAGTCGGCATACACAGTAGACGAAGTCCTAAGCGCAGTTGATACACTTCACCCAGCGATTGAAATCCCAGATTCTCGATATCTTAATTTTGAAGCCGCAGGAGAGGTCCAACTCATCGCGGACAACGCCTGCGCGAGTTGGTTTATCCTAGGAGAAAAAACGACTGCCGATTGGAGAAGTATTGATTTACGGGAGCATCAAGTGGACGCGTCAGTTAATGGCGTCGTTAAGGAAAAAGGCGTTGGTAAAAACGTTTTAGGTGATCCTCGTCTAGCATTGACGTGGATTGCAAATGAATTAAGTCAAGAAAAAATTGGATTAAAAGCAGGAGAAATCATAACGACTGGTACTTGTGTATCGCCATTTTGCATCAAACCGGGCGACTTTATCGATCTGGATTTCGGGCAAATAGGCGAAGTTAGCGTTACACTAAGCTAAATCATCACATAGTTAACTGGAAAGCACACTAATGGCTGAATTCGATTGGAAAGATCCATTTTTACTCAACGATCAACTCGAAGCAGATGAAAGGTTGATTGCTCATAGCGCTCGCGAGTTCTGTAAAAATCAACTATCACCAAGAATCGTTGAAGCTAATCGAAACGAAAGTTTTGATCGTTCAATTTTTGATGAGATGGGTGAGATGGGATTTTTAGGTTCAACCATAGAAGGATATGGGTGTGCCGGTGTCAATCATGTTTCATATGGACTCATCGCTCGCGAAATTGAATACATAGATTCTGGTTACAGATCGATGATGAGTGTTCAATCGAGCCTTGTAATGTATCCGATCTTTACTTATGGAAGCGAGGAGCAACGACAGAAGTACCTGCCTGATTTAGCCTCAGGGAAAAAAATTGGTTGCTTTGGACTGACTGAACCTGATTATGGATCTGACGCGGGAAGTATGATTACCCGAGCGGTGAGAGTGCCCGGCGGATGGAAACTGAACGGCGCAAAAATGTGGATTACTAATTCACCCGTCGCAGACGTTTTAGTCGTGTGGGCTAAAGATGAATCACAGACGATTAGAGGATTTATCTTAGAACGTGGTATGCCAGGTCTTGAGACACCAAAAATAAGCGGTAAATTTAGTCTGAGAGCGTCTATCACGGGCGAAATAGTAATGTCTGACGTTTTCGTCCCCGAAGAGAATCTATTACCAAATGTGAAGGGTCTATCGGGACCATTTGGCTGTTTGAATAAAGCCAGGTACGGAATATCGTGGGGAGCACTCGGAGCGGCAGAATTCTGTTGGGTAGCGGCGCGCGAGTACACCTTGAACCGAACACAATTCAGACGACCCTTGGCGGCTAATCAACTAGTGCAAAAAAAGCTTGCTGACATGCAAACCGAAATCAGTATAGGACTTCAATCAACGCTTAGAGTTGGCAGACTTTTAGACCTTGAAAAGGGCACACCTGAAATGATTTCCTTAGTTAAGCGCAATTCTTGTGGTAAGGCGCTAGACATTGCTCGTACTTCTCGGGATATGCATGGCGGAAATGGTATTTCTGATGAATACCAAGTAATCAGGCATGTAATGAACTTGGAGGCAGTGAATACGTACGAGGGCACCCACGATGTTCATGCATTAATTCTGGGCCGAGCTCAAACTGGGATCCAGGCGTTTACCGGGGCTTAGTTTCAATAAAAAATAGGCCCTTTTTAAGGGCCTATTTATCCTTCCGAACTCTCGGTTTTATACGCAGCGTCCGCCATCAACGTCTATACAAGTTCCCGTGATAAAGTCCGCCTCATCAGATGCAAAATATAAACAGGCAGTCGCAATATCGCTAGGCTGGCTGAAACGACCTAATGGGATCACCGACGCGAACTTCTCGCGCGCCTCTGGTGTATCTGAACCCATAAACTCGGCTAGTAATGGGGTGTCACCAGCTACAGGATTGACTACATTAACGCGAATTTTATCTGGAGCTAGCTCAAGCGCCATCGCCTGGCTCGAGACTATCGCAGCAGCTTTACTTCCGCTATACCAGACCAAACCCGGACGAGGCCGCTTTCCAGACGTAGATGCTATCGTAATAAAGTTACCACCCCCATGCGCCCTAAAGTATGGCACCAGAGTCCTCGCAGAATAGTAGATTCCTTTAACATTCACGTCGTAAACAAGATCAAACTCTTCGTCTGTGACTTCTATCATAGATTTATTTCGATGCGTTGTACCAGCATTATTTATGACGATATCAAGTTTTCCAAAGTGATCAAGGCTGTGGCTTAGTAGCTCTTCCCAGTCGGAGCTTGACGTCACATTCCCCTTACAAAAAACTGCCTGTCCGCCCGAATTCTTTATCTCCTGTGCCACACGATTTCCACCATCCACATTGATGTCATTGACGATCACTTGACACCCCTCTTGTGCGAATCGTGTAGCGATTCCCTCACCAAAACCTGAGCCGCCACCAGTAACTATAGCAACCTTACCTTCTAATCTCATTTATGCCCCCTAAGCGTTAAATTCTGATACAAATTTCAGGCAATATGATACCACTTCAAACAGCACAAACTGTAGATGAAGCACCTGCATCTACTTCTTTACCATCCACAAGACCAATAGAGCCCAACGCCACACCGTTACGCACTGCAGTTATTTCTGCCAAAATGGAAACAGCTATTTCTGGCGGAGTTTTACTACCGATTCTTAATCCTACCGGACCATGCAAACGATTAATTTCGGATTCACTCAAATCGAAAAGCAGTAATCGTTCTCGGCGGTTTTGGCTATTTAGACGAGAACCGAGTGCACCCACGTAGAAGGATGGGGATTTTAAGGCTTCTAATAATGCCAAGTCATCAAGCTTAGGGTCATGGGTTACAGCGACCATTGCAGAATGAGCATCCAGTTTCAGTGCGACGACTAAGTCATCAGGCATCTCGCGTGAAAGAACGGTTCCTGGAACATTCCAAGTATCTGCGTACTCAGCGCGCGGGTCGCAAACGATCACATGATAATCAAGTGCCTTAGCCATCTGCGCGACATACGTCGACAACTGACCAGCACCAATAATAATCAAACGCCATCGCGGTCCATAAACACATTTAAGGGTCTCCCCATCAAACGAGAGTTCATCGGTTGATAATGCTTGACTAAGTGCTACGTCACCAGTTGTGATGTCCAAAGATCGACAAACCAGCTCGTGACGCTCAACTCGATCCAGTAACTCTCTAAAGCTCTGATCATCGCTAATTTTTTCTAAAACAACTTGCAAGGTGCCGCCACAAGGAAGACCAAAACGGTTTGCCTCCTCTTTACTAATACCGTATGTCACGACGCTCGGTTTATCAACCTCAAGGGACCGGTCCCTTACTTTGTTGATCATGTCGTCCTCTATGCATCCACCTGAGATTGAGCCTGACACTAAACCATCATCTCGGATGGCCAGCATTGCACCTGGAGGACGCGGAGATGATCCCCAGGTCTGAACTATGGTCCCTAAAATGACGTCATGACCTTCTGACCGCCATTCAAGACTCGTCTTAAGTACTTGTAAATCTACGCTATCCATGTCTTTATTAATTTCTAATTTTGATTAACTTTTATTCAATATGTAATGAAACTTTTAGTTAAAAAAAACCCCCAGTTTGACTGGGGGTTTTCTGAACTAATCGGATCCAGAAACCAAGGTTTCCGGATCCTGGTAACGCCTTATATTAGCCAGCCGCAACATTCTCTGGAAGTGCAGGGAATGTACGTACACGTTTACCTGATGCAGCATGAATTGCGTTAGCAAGTGCTGGCACGATAACCGCGGTTGCTGGTTCACCAAGACCGCCTGGTGCGCCATCGCTCTTAACGAAGTGGACGTCCATAACTCTTGGTGTTTCGTTGATACGTACGGCTCGGTATCCATCAAAATTATCTTGCTGGACTGTACCGTTCTTAACCGTAATTTCACTGATCATTCCTGCGCCCTGACCAAAGTTGATTGAACCTTGGATCTGTGCGAGTGCTTGATCTGGGTGAATTAACGTACCACCGTCAACGACAGCCGTCACTTTATCTACAGTCACATCCATTGTAGAGTCAACAGTGACTTCAGCCACAATAGCAATAACGGTGTTGTAACCCTCCATTACCGCTACGCCTTGGCCTTTTCCAGCTGGCATCTTCTTACCAAATCTAGATTTCTTCTTAACTTCTTCCAACACTGTCTTCATTCTGGCACCAACTGGAACACCAGCAGATAGACCAGACCAAGCGTGCTTGGTAGAACCCATATCGAGCATATCGATTCGGTACTGAATTGGATCAGCACCAGCGTTTTTCGCTAGCTCGTCAATGAAGCACTCCAAAGCAACAGCGTTCAAGTTATGCGACACACCACGCCAGTATCCGACCTGAACTCCAGTGTCATGCATAACATAACTAAAGTTCATACCGGCATCAGCTAGGTATGGGAAGTTATCGATACCCTCAACTGCGAAGGGATCAACACCATCTTTCACGATACTTGGGAACAACCGAGAAGAAATTGAAGGACTGGTTGACTTAAACTTAAGCGCTTGTAGCTTACCGTTTGCGTCTACACCAGCAGTTAGCTTGTAAATGCCTGCGGGACGATATGAGTCATGTGTCATATCATCTTCACGAGACCAAACCATTTTCACTGGTACACCTGCCGCCTGTGAAATCTCAGCAGCATCAATACAGTAATCAACTTCAACACGTCGTCCAAAACCGCCACCGAGGAAGGTTGTTTGCACTTCTACCTGCTCAGGCTTAAGACCAGTAGCTCCCGCTACAACGTGAGGAACTAACTGTTGGAACTGAGTAGGCGTAATGATCACGGCCTTGTCAGCAGTAACATGAGCTGTTGTGTTTTGAGGCTCAAGTGGTGCGTGCGACTGGAAAGGTAAGCGGTACTCCGCAGTAATCATCTTATCTGCTTGAGCTAAACCTTGGTCTGCATTTCCACTTTCACGGAAAACTGCACCAGCACCGTTTGAAGCATCTTCCATCTTGCTCCACAAGCTGGTCATGTCCAAATCTGCATTCGGACCTGCATCCCACTGAGGATCAAGAGTAGCTACAGCTTTTTTCGCAGTCCAATAGTCATTTGCGACTACGGCTACGCCACGACTGTATTGAACGACTGAGTGAACACCAGGCATCTTTTTCGCGCGAGCATCATCATAAGAGATCAAGCTACCACCCATCATTGGAGGCATTGCGACTGCTGCGTACTTCATACCAGGTACGACAGTATCAATTCCAAATCCGGCTGTACCGCGAACTTTCATCGCTGTATCAAGACGCTTTTGCTTTGTTTTACCAACAACTTTGAATTGGCTAGCTGGCTTCAATGGCACTTCCTTAGGAACTTCCATTGTAGACGCCTTAGCGGCTACTGAACCGTAAGTTGCCTTCTTTCCACCAGGTCCCTTGACCATTCCGTTAGCTGCACTACACTTGCTTGCGTCAACGCCCCAGTTATCAGCTGCAGCAGCAACTAACATCATGCGAGCAGAAGCACCTGCTTTACGTAGCTTTTCCCAACCGTCACGAACCGCTGTCGAACCGCCAGTAAGTTGACCACCGAGAAGCGAGTTAATGTAAACCTCGGCTGGTGGTGCAAACTCAACCTGAACAGCATTTATATCAACTTCAAGTTCCTCAGCAACTAGCATAGGCATTGAAGTGTAAACGTCCTGACCCATTTCTGAACGAGCAACCATAATGGTTACTGTGTTGTCAGCAGCGATTTTTACCCAAGCATTTGGGCTACCACCGTCAGCAGCTTGAGCCATTCGTGCTGTTGGCATATAAAACGCCAAAGCTAAACCGCCGGCAGCTGATCCACTGACTTTCAGGAAGTCACGACGAGCTTCATTTTTTACTATTTTTTCCATGTCTCGTTCCCCCCTTTAGGACATCTTCGCCGCGGCTTTAATAGCAGCGCGGATTCGAGGATAAGTACCACATCGGCAAAGGTTGCCCGACATGAACGCATCAATATCCTCATCTGAAGGATTTTTGTTAGTGGACAAGAGTGCTGAGGCAGACATCATTTGCCCTGGCTGACAATATCCACACTGAGGAACATCTAAAGCTTCCCATGCACGCTGGACCTTATGATTTCCACCAAGACCTTCGATGGTTGTCACATCCGAACCAGCTATAGAACCTATCTGTGTTTGACAGGAACGAACCGCACGACCGTTTAGATGAACTGTACACGCACCACATAGAGCTTTTCCGCAACCAAACTTTGTACCCGTATAACCGAGTGTATCGCGAAGAACCCATAGTAATGGTGTGTCTGACGAAACCTCTACAGTTTCGCTCTTACCATTTACTTTAAAACTGACTTTCATATTAAAACTCCCCCTTTCGAAGCTTTAGGTTTGTTAGGTGATGTAACAACTAAATAAAAAGTTACAAATGAAAAATACATGAATAGCCCAAAGGTTACAAGCACTGAAACCCTTGTTTTTAAAGGGTTTCAGTGAATGATTCTCATTCGCATTTAAAAGCATGCAAGATGTGTCCGTGACTCATTGCACTAAATTTCAGGAAAACTAAATCTTTAAGCCGGCCTCTCTTCGAAGCTTAAAATCATAGCGCAAGAAAACAGCCAACGCATACCTCAAAAATAGATGTGATAGCAGGTCTATTGCGGCGCAATAATATAGCTCTAAATCCATTATTTTAGTTCAAATGCGCCGCATTATTAATGTCATTAAAGACAAATTCTCTCGGGTCGACTGCGTAGATCTCAAATCATCCTACATCCACAACTATCAAATTTTTTTAACCTACTCAGCTCTCTGAGATGTTAACGAAAAACGATGAACGGTAAACCCTAAGTGAATTATTATGCCCAAAAAAAAATCTCCAAAAAATTGGAGATTTTACAAAAATAAATGAAAATTTAGGAATTACAGATACTTTTTCAGCTCCAGCCTCGCGACTTGGGCTCGATGCACTTCATCTGGCCCGTCAGCTAAACGCATAGTGCGGTTCCAAGACCACATAAACGACAGCGGAAAATCTTGAGAAACTCCACCTCCACCGTGCGCTTGAATCGCCCAATCGATAATCTGTTGAGCCATATTAGGCGCTATAACTTTAATCATTCCTATTTCTTTTTTGGCTTCTTTGTTGCCCACCGTGTCCATCATGTGCGCAGCCTTTAGAGTTAGCAAACGGGCTTGATCAATCATAATTCTTGATTCCGCAATACGCTCGTGCCAAACCGACTGTTGTGAGATGGGCTTTCCAAAGGCCACTCTCGAATTCAGCCTACGAATCATGAACTCCAATGCTCGCTCAGCCTGCCCGATAATCCTCATACAATGATGGATACGCCCTGGCCCAAGACGACCCTGCGCAATCTCAAAACCGCGCCCATCACCCAAGAGAACATTTTTAGCAGGCACTCGAACATTTTTCAAAGACACTTCCATGTGGCCGTGCGGCGCGTCATCGTAACCGAACACAGTTAATGCCCTCTCTATGGTCACTCCAGGGGTGTCAGTCGGAACAACAACCATAGATTGTTGTTTGTGTCTATCAGCATTGTCAGGGTCCGTCTTACCCATAACAATCAGAACTTTACATCTTGGGTCGCCTGCCCCAGAAGACCACCACTTGCGGCCATTTATTACAAAGTCGTCACCGTCTCGAGTTATAAGGCATTCAATATTTGTCGCATCAGAGGACGCAACAGCCGGTTCGGTCATTAAAAATGCTGATCTAATACGTCCTTCGATCAGTGGCTCCGCCCATTCCTGCTGTTGCTCGGCTGTCCCATACCGAAGCAATGTCTCCATATTTCCAGTGTCTGGTGCGGAGCAATTAAACACCTCAGGCGCCCAGGTCACTCGACCCATGATTTCACACATGGGCGCATATTCAACATTCGTTAAATCACCCCCATGAGCTTTAGGTCTCCACAAATTCCAAAGACCTTGCTCTCTGGCCTTCACTTTTAATGACTCGATGAGTTCCGTTGGGATCCACGCATTTCCTGCTCGACGATTAGCCTCCACCTCAGCGTGAAAGGCGTTTTCATTCGGGTACACATGCTCTTCCATAAAACTATTTACACGAGCTTGTAAATCTTTTACTTTTGACGAAAATTCAAAATCCATAATCTCACTTTCCTAACTAGTTTAGTGGGTCTATCCACAACAGGGGAAATCTAACCAACTTAAAATTTTATCTTCTAACTATACAGCTATACGTATTATTGCTCCGGAGGAACCTTCTCATAAGCGATGCACGCATCTCGAAACTGTTGTGTTAAAGGAACTGACTGTTGCTTTTCTAGATTCGCGTGAACATAGGTCATTTGAATCGTCGATATGTGCTCCTCAACATGAGTCACCTCAATATGAAAGTCGAAACTACTTCTTCCCAAACGTGAAACGCGAACAAAAAGATCAAGAGCATCGTCAAATCGAGCTGACGCGTGATATTCAATTTGTGTTTTCCTTGCATAAAGATCAGCCACCGTCACGTCAAACGCTGCTGGATAAGGCATACCTATGGCCCGATAATATTCAGTCACGGCAATATCAGCAAATGTTAAATAGTGCGGATTAAATACCACCCCCTGCGCATCCACCTCAGACCAACGAACCCTGAGTTGATGCGAAAATTTAAATGATTTGTTCATTTTTTCCATAGACTATTTGGATGTCATCACCCAAACACCATCCCATTCTTTCTCTGGTGGATTGGCGCGCAGGAATTCACAACGATCAACGTAATTTTTAGATAACTGGTCTGATGGGTTTAACTTGAGACAATGGTTAAACCGCTCTATTGCTTTACTCCAATTTGCGACTCGGTAAGCTTCAATACCATCGTTAAACAAATTCACGACATCCATTAAATTTGGAAAAGATGACTGATCATGATAATCCAAAACCTCGTGAATCTTAACTGGCTGGGTTTTGCCCTTTACCACAACAAGGTCTACAGCTCTCATTCGGTACGTACCTTTTAATTTTTGCACTGTCGAATCACTCACAAGAATTCTTGCGGCATAGGACTTACAAGCACTCTCTAACCTGGCCGCCAAATTTACTCCGTCCCCAATCAACGTGTAGTCCATCCGTTTAGGCGAACCAATGTTTCCCGATACAACCATGTCAGTATTCAAGCCGATTCCCATATCGACGACTTTCAACCCGTTTTCGATACGTTCTTGATTCCATTCCCAAAGAGTTTTAATCATACCGATCGACGCACGCATTGCACGGTCCGGGTCATCATCGTGAGGTATTGGCAAGCCGAAGCAGGCCATGATGGCGTCCCCTATAAACTTATCCAACATGCCACCTTCCCTTGAAATACAATCAACCATCAAAGAAAAGTAATCGTTTAAAAACGAAACCGTTCCTTGCGCACCATACTCCTCAGTAATCGTGGTGAATCCGCGAACGTCTGTGAACATCACAGTTGCTTCCGCGCTAACCCCGCCGAGAACCTCATGCGCGTCCCCCTCCATCATTTGCGCAGCAATGACAGGGTCCATGTACCGTGACATGGTCGATTTCATTCGCTTCTCGCTACTGATGTCTTCAAACATCATCATCGAACCAAGCTCCTTGTCCTCTTCAGCCGCAACCAGAGGCATGATGGTTAAATTGACCGTTTTACTCGTCCCAAAAAGCGATACGGTTGTATCGGAAATTTGTTGAATGCTGTTTTCGATTTTAACTTTATCGATTTGCTCCAAGACCCATTTACCATCTTCATCTAACAAACCTTCTAAATTTTTTCCTACAAAATCACTCTCATCGGCTTCCCAAATCTTTAAAGCTGCCGTGTTGCAAGTAACTACCTCCCCTTTGGGATCCATCGTAACAACGCCGTTTGACATACTCTGCAACATACTTTCGTTGTACTCTTTGATGCGCTGCACGTCATCAAACAACTTTGAATTTTGTAGACTGATTGAAATCTGAGCCGTGAAGGCTTTCAATCTCTGCTCATCGTCATCTGAAAATACTCCGCCTTTTTTATTAAGGACTTGGGTTACACCGATCGCATCATTGTCGTTATTAACAATTGGGACGCAGAGTATTGAGCGGGTAAAGAAACCGGTCTGTTTATCGAAGGAAGGATTAAATCTAAGGTCAGCATAGGCGTGGGGGATATTCATACTTTTACCCGAGGTGAAAACCTCACCAGCGATGCCCATGTGCGATGGAAATCGAATTTCGTTAATTTCACCACCAGCAGAAACTCGAGAGAACAGGGTTTCAGTCGATTGGTCGTACATGAAAATGGTAGCGCGCTCAGCACTCAGCATTGCCGTAATCTCTTGGACAACACGCATCAACATTCGAGATAATTCGAATTCAGAATTAATGTCAGACATTAATTTTAAAAATGCGTTTTCCTTCTCGCGAATTTTATCAATTTGCTCATAATGCTGCAGCCCTTGCAAAACTACCGCGGCCTGAGTGGTCATATCCTCTAAGAGCTCTAGGTCGTCAAGATTGAATTCCCCCGCCCGCTTGTTCAATGTCTGCATAACTCCGATTTTGTCGCCTGCCATCGTTCTGACTGGCACACACGCAACATTTCTAGTGGTGTACCCAGTTCTTTGGTCAACCTCGTGATTAAACAAAGGGTCGTTGTAGGGGTCATCGCTGATTTTAGCTTGTCCTGTCTGGTAGACATGTCCAGCAATACCGCTATCATTTAGAATTCGGATTTCTCTTGTCAAATTACCCTGAGCGACAAAAGAAAATAGTTCATTCGTCTCCGTATCATTCAAAAATAACGTTCCTCGATCGCAATCCAGCTCATAAGATGTCATGCTCACCAGCTCTTTCCAAACGTCTTGAATATTTGCAAGAGATGCACATCGTCGCGTTACGTCCAATAAAATTTGAGAGCGTTTCAAACGCTCATCTTTTGTACCCTTTCTCTTCTTTTTTTTTGGACTAACCCCTTCGGCACTCATGCCTTAGCCTCCAATTGGTCTCTTAATTTTTGAATCTGTTGTTGAAGACTACGTTGATCTTTGCTGAACTCTTGCGCAAGTCGATCCTCTAGTTCTATATGGGATTGCTTTTCTCGCTCTAGCGCATCCCTCAATGCGGAAGCCGTTGCCCGCAATTGTCGATTTTCATTTTCCATTGTCATTTGCATCTTCTGTAATGTCTGATCTGCCTCATGTTTTTCCTTTTCGAGCGCATCTCGAATCGCTTGAGCGGCATCTTTCAATTGTTGTATCTCCTCCGCGGATCTTGCTCGCTCTCTTTGTACTTCCCGATCGGTATTAGCTGCACTTTTCTCAAGCTCTTCTCTAAGGGAAAATACGGTACTTTGTAACTGCCTTAAATCCAGTTGTGACATTTTTTATTTTTAATAATCTAGGTAAGTTAGCCGTATCGCCTAGTTAACCACTCGGCGACTAATACTGGCTTAGGTTCATTTTTCGCCTCCAGGGTAACTTCCCACTCTAGCTGGACCCCTCCATCAATTGAAACCACGTTTTTTAAGTTGAAGCGAGCCCTAATCATTGATTCGCTTTTTACTGGAGCTGTAAAACGTACACGATTCAATCCATAATTAATGCCCATTTTCGACTCACCGAGATCAATCGAATCGTTGAGGAATTTCGATAGAAGCGATAACGTTAAAAAGCCGTGCGCTATCGTTGACTCGAAGGGTGTTTCTCTTTTCGCACGCTCTTCATCTAGATGAATCCACTGGTGGTCTCCAGTAGACTTAGCGAAGAGATCAATCATCTCTTGCGTCACACATAGCCAATCACTAAGCGCCAGATCATCGCCGATGTGATTTTTTAACTCAACAGGCTTTTTAACCGAAAACTTTTTCATATGTCACCTCGGAAAGACTTAACAACGGCATCCATGCCTCTAGAAAGCAGAAAACTATCCCCAGTAACGGCAACAAAAGTGGCCCCACGGTCCAACCATTTCTTAGCGCCTAGTTCATCAAACGCGAGTATCCCCGCCGCGCTTCCTGCATTTAAGGCGCTAACAATGACCTCACCCATCGCTTCTTGTGGAGCGGGGTCTTGCCATTTACCAAGATAATTTAAATCAGCAGCCAAGTCGGCAGGGCCTACAAAAAGACAATCTATTCCGTCAACCGAAGCGATCTCTTCCGCATTATCCTTCCCCACTTGAGTCTCAATCTGAGCAATCAAACAAACGTGATCATCCGCATGTTCAAAATAATCCGTAATTCGACCAAAACGATTTGAACGAGAGTTGCCTGAGACACCCCGAATACCGCGAGGCGGATAACGAACCGCGGCAACCGCCGCCTCAGCTTCTTCTTTTGTTCTCACATTAGGTACCATGATACTTTGTACGCCCATATCAAGTAGCCGTTTAATCATAACAGCATCGTTCCATGGAGCCCTGACCGCAATGGATGCCGAATAGGCTGATGCTGCATGGACCAAGGACAAAACCTGGGGTATATCGTTCGGGGTATGCTCCATATCGATCAAAACCCAGTCAAAGCCGCTTGATGCGCATATCTCTGCGGATAAAGGGCTAGCCATCATAAGCCAACATCCAATTTGTGGCCGACCCTCTCGGAGAGCTACTTTTAATTTATTCTCAATGAATTGCATAATAGGAGGCCCTATGTTTTTGAGTGGTTTACGGGTTTTTAAAAAAGCGCTTACGCATCATATAAAAATACATCCTAAAATAATAACCTCAAACGGGAATCCATGAATATGAAATTTAGAGGCGTGATACCGATACTAGTTACCCCATTCAATAATGACGAGTCTGTTGACGTCAATTCGATTCATACGATGATCCAGCTCATGAAAAATATCGAGGTAGACGCAGTAACAATTTTAGGTGTTCTGGGTGAGGCAAATCGATTGACCGACGACGAACGTAAATTAGTGATCTCTTCAGCGGTCGAAGCAGCGGATCAGTTGCCTATAATTGTTGGCACTAGCTCGGCTGGGACGAGAACTGTCATTAACCACAACGAGATCGCAAACAAACTCGGCGCAACGGCTGTAATGGTAACTCCGCACGCTGAACCAACGCCATCCGAAGAGCGGATTTTTAACCATTTCGATACTGTATTGAGAGCGGCAAGTCTGCCGGTTATTCTACAAGACCATCCTGCCTCGACTGGCGTACACATGTCACATAATCTTATTTTTCGAATGTTAGATGAATTAACCGGATTTGCAGGAATCAAGTTAGAGTCAGTGCCAACAGCGCCCAAATTGAGGTCTCTAAAATCCCGTTACAAAGATCAAATTCACATTTTGACCGGACTCGGCGCACTCTATGGCGCGTATGATTTAGAGGCTGGGTCAGATGGTTTTAATACGGGCTTCGCATTTCCAGAGGTGCTTATTGCATTATTGCGAGAAGCAAAAATTGATAACTGGTCATCTGTTTTCGACATTTATCAACGATTTTTACCACTAATCGTTTACGAACAACACCCAGGCGTAGCGATTCGTAAGGAGCTTCTCAAATTACGGGGCGCCATTACTAATGCGAGAGTTAGATCTCCAGGCGCCCAAGGCACAGAAGACATAAAAAATACGTTAAAACATATTATAAAGAATACATTACAAGGTACTAACCTGACTAAGCCTGTTAAATTGTAATAAACTCTCGCCTGAAATTCACTTTGGGGACTAACAAGTTTCATCATTCTTTTAACAAATGAATGTGAAACGAGCTAGATCCAGATCACAGTCACAAGAGAGTTCATGTCAGTTATTTTAATTCTTGGTTCTGCTCCGAACGCCACTTCCTCGCGGAACTGGCCAAAAGCGCTGTTTTCCAACATCCTTACTATAAACAATGCTTGGTTGGTCAGGCCTGACTGGGACGCCGCAATTTATGCCTGGGATTTTCCTCCTGAAAATCGTCCTCACCCTTGCAAAGAACAAGAACTCATTGAAGAGGAAACCTTCGTACCAATCCAAAACGAATACGGTGGCTTTGTATATTCTGGCGGCACAATGGCTTTCACGGCAGGATACTTCGCTCTTGGCCACTACAAACCAAAAGTATTAGCGTTCCTGGGATGCGACATGGTCTATGATAATTCAAAAAATACCCATTTTTATGGCAACGGGTCCCCTGATCCTTTGCGTGATGACATAACGCTAAGAGACCTTGAAGCAAAATCAATGCGGTTGCAAATTCTTGGAGCTCAGCAAGGTTGTTCTGTTGTGAATTTATCAAAAGAGCCCTCACGATTAACATTTCCTCGCGTCGAACTCAACTCAGTCCATGAATCAAGCCTAGCTAAATTCGACGAAGAAGCTGTAAGTTTTGCCCTTATGCAGGAAAAATCTGTGGGGTACTATGTGCCATCAGGACGCTACTGGAAAGAAAAAGACCGTTTTGATGTTAAAAAAATAGATGCCATCGACGCCCTATGGCGACAGGCTTGGAACTCGAGCGCTTCACGCTGAATTTAACTCAGCTTCTACCGCTCGGCTATTCCGTCCATATTTTCAATGTCAGCGGTTCTCTCAACCATTGCGTCAACAACACAAGTTACATCGTTGCATTGGCCTAGCACTTCATTGTGCCATTCAGTTTGAGACTTCTGTAAAATTTCAAGGTCCACGCCCCTTCTCATAGCTAGATTGTACGAAAAAGACATATCTACCTGAGCAACTGAAGCCCGACTACTAGTGCAAATCAGGCGATCGACTCCGCTTGATGGATTGCTGCAGTTTACAGCTGCATGTGATGTGCCTGACAAAAAAAACGAGAACACAGACATTAAAAAAATACGCTTCATTATCACCTCCGAGAATTACCTGTTTTGAAGAAATCTACTGATCTTGTTTAAGCGGTTTAATCACTTCACCAAAAACTTGAGGAACGATTTGATGTGAACTCAGGTTAGCTGCAAAACGGACCTCCTCCGTCATACCTCGCGCAGTCATCATTCTCCCAACACGAGATTTGAGTAAAGATTCACTTGAAGGTTCCGACTTGAAAACTAACCGAGCAGTCTCCGCTGCATCTGAAAAAGCATCAGCACCTGCATCTTTCAAGCGATACCTTAATAACTCAACAAAATAACCTGCGCCACAAGTGTCCTCCAGGTTCGGACTCCCCATTGAACCGGAGCAAACGATTAAGATAGTTTTTTCCGGGTAAGTAGACGTTATATGTTCGACCAAAGATTCTGCGTTAATCAAAGCGCCCACAAAAATTTCGTCAGCGCCTAATGATTGTCGGATTGCAACTGTGCCATTCGTCGTCGAGTAAATTAGTGTCTTTTCATCCAACTCCTCCTGAGCGAGGCTTAGCGGAGCGGGGTGGCTAAACCCAGGAATAGTTTCGCCGTATAACTCTCCCGCTAGGACAGTATTTTCTCGACGATAATTTTTAGCGATATTCCGTGCTGAAGCCTCATCCAGCGTAGGAATAACCTCTGCTACACCCGAATGCAATGCGTGGATGATTGTCGATGTCGCAAACAAAACATCAAGCACTATCACAACCTTTCCCTCTAGTCGCTCACTATCGAGATCCTCTCGCTTGAAAACCACGTGAACTTTATGTTTGAAGTGATTAAGTTCCTGCATCATCCCGCCTCTCGCCGTAAAAAAAAGTTAATACCAATCATTGACATAACTAACTGACCTTTTTCATTTTCAACTTCCCAGAATGTTTTCACGATCCCACGGTCCGGTTTAGACGCTGAGGCACGAGTCTCAACAACCGTTCGGAAAGCGCTCAACACGTTCCCCGGGTAAACCGGGCTGAGCCACTTAACCTCTTCGATTCCTGGTGACCCTAAACTTGAAGAGTTCACCAAATATGAATCACACATAAGTCTCATAACCATCGAACAGGTATGCCACCCACTCGCTATAATGCCTCCATAAATCGACTTCTCAGCCTCCTGCACATCGACGTGAAACGGTTGCGGATCATACCTTTTTGCAAAGGCAACCACCTCCTCCAGGTCAACCGTTACTTCACCCATCAGTTCCCGAACATCGGGCACAAAATCTTCCCAAAATAGTTTATTCAGCACAATTTTTAAGCTCTTTTATTTAAGTATTTAGAATTCCGAGATCAAGCCTTATACCAACCACGCCCCGATCTCTTGCCGTTGTAACCGGCACTCACCATTTGCTTCATGACTGGTCTGGGTTTAAAACGATCACCATACGCATCAAATAAAATTTCTTGAACTTGAAGCGATAGGCTTATCTGCGTAGCGTCCATCAATTGAAACGGGCCAATAGGATGACCTAGTCCCAAGCGACACGCGACGTCGATATCAGCAGGCGAGGCAACCCCTTCCTCAACCAACCGAGTCGCTTCAATCATCATGGCGTGAAGTAAACGATTAACAGCAAACCCAACTACATCTTTAACTTTAACCGGCGTCTTGCCAATCTCAACACATTCAGCCATGACCTGAGCGACGGTAGAATCGTCTGTATCCAATGCTGGTATCACTTCAACGAGTTTCATTCTTGAAACTGGCGAAAAAAAATGAGTACCAATAAAACGAGCCCGTCGAGACTCAGAAACTTTAGAAGCTAAGGTGGTAATTGAGATGCTTGACGTATTGCTCGCAAACACACATGTCGGCTTGGCGATGAGGTCTAGCTCACTGAGAACGCTTGCCTTAACTTCCTCATCCTCAAAAACCGCCTCGACGACTAAGTCACAATCCGAATAACTCTTCAACGAGCCACATAAATCGATACGAGACATCACAGTCTCTAATGCATTAGTTTCGTAGACTCCTCGACTGATACCTTTTTGGAGCACACGTTCGAGGCGGCTCTCGGAGTCCTTGAGTAACTTCGCATTGGAGTCATGAAGCTTAACGTGTCTACCTGCCAGAGCGAATACAAGTGCAATTTCGGATCCCATCAACCCGGCGCCTATCACGCCTATCGTTTTAAACATGATTAAACCTTCTTAAAAGACCTGAAAAATTATATTTGTTTCCAACGTTTTTTGGGAGAAACAAACGCAGCGCCGTCAACCTTTTGAGTATCCGCATTCGCAAAACGCTGTCTTTGGAATCGCTCGCCACCAAACATGAGATCTATCGATAGCAAACGTCGTACATAATCGGCTAGCGGTAGCTCCTGCGTCATACCCATTCCACCGTGCAATTGGATAGCCTCTTGCGCGACGTGTCGACTCGCACGATTCGTGAGTGCCTTCGCAGCCGATACCGAACGAATACGCTCCTTAGGGTCATCACTCCATCCTTTAGCTGCGGCATTCATAACCAAGGAGCGAACTTCCTCAATATTAATAAACATGTCAACCGCCCGATGTTGTAGGACTTGAAATTGCGATAAAGCCGAACCAAACTGCCTTCTCGTTCGCAAATAATCCATCGTCATTTCATGAACGACCTCCATCACTCCTAGCGCTTCCGCACACACGGCAGCGGTCGCACGATCATAAACACAATCGATAAAACCTTGGCCTTTGCCAATCGTTCCTAAGACCGATTCGGGACCTAATTCAAGATCATTTAACTGAATATCCAATACACGGCTACCGTCTATTAAGGGGTATGCCTTTCCGGTTATGCTTTCGTCCAAGGACTCCGCGATAAACAAAGTTACTCCGCCATCCTGACCACTTTCCTGGGTTTTAGCAGAAATAATAAAACGATCAGTTGCCGCTCCACCTAATATCAGCTTCTTCTCCCCATTCAAGACCCATTTGTTTCCCGACTGAATGGCCGTTGTACTCAAGGGCGTATCGCCTTCATCATTCAACTGTTCTGTGTGAGCAAAGGCTAACTTTCCCTCGCCCGCCACAAGCTCTGGGATGAGAACTTTTTTCTGAAAGTCAGTTCCGCAAAGGTCAACTAAGCCTCCTGCCAAAATCACGGATGGTATGTAAGGCTCAAGCACTAAATGCTTACCCAATTGCTGCATAACAATCATGGCTTCGACACCCGCACCGCCAAAACCGCCACTGCTCTCCGACATTGGCACGCCAAGAACACCAAGCGACGCCAATCCGGTCCACAGATGCTCCGAGCTTGCTTCTTTAGATTCAATCATCTGCCGTCTAGCTGAAATTGAGCAGTTTTTTTCGAGAAACCGATCTAAACCATCTTTGAACATCGTTTGTTCATCTGTAAATGAAAACTTCATGTATCTACCCCAAAATTAGTTAATACTTGATCAATGCCTAGAGCTAGAGAAAAAACTTTAGAGACCTAAAACCCGTTGGGCAATGATGTTTCGTTGGATCTCATTTGTACCGCCATAAATAGAGGTTTTTCGAGTATTCAAGTAACGTGCAGCAAGAGGTGCCGCATGCAAAGCGCCGGGTGTCTGCCCCATCCAATTATCACCCCACGCCATGGGCAAATGCGGTAACGCAGACTGACCAACAACTTCAAGCTGAAGCTCAGTCAAACGCTGTTGGATTTCGGTACCGCGAATTTTTAAAATCGAAGCCTCTGGACCAGGTTCACCCCCGGAAGCCTCACCAGACGCGACTCTTAAAACCGTCATTTCCAACGCTAAGAGATCAATCTCCAATTCGGCAACTCGATCCATAAACACAGGATCATCTGTAGCTGGTTTTCCACGATACTGGTGAACCGAAGCGAGATGCTTCAAGTACACTAATTCTCTTCTGGAAACGCCCACTCCTGCAATAGCTGTCCTTTCATGTGAGAGTAAAAACTTCCCGATCGCCCATCCTTTATCTTCCTCTCCAACTAGATTTTCAACTGGAATTTCAACATCTTGCAACCACACTTCGTTGACTTCATGCTCGCCATCGAGTGTTATGATTGGTCGAACCTCGATACCTGGCGTGTTCATGTCACACAACAGCATAGAGATGCCCTCTTGCCTGCGCGCGCCGGTACTAGTTCGCACTAGGCAGAAAATTTTGTCCGCCCACTGCGCATGCGTAGTCCAGGTCTTCTGTCCGTTAACGATATACGTGTCTCCCTTCCTTTCGGCTCGGGTGTTGAGCGACGCCAAATCGGACCCAGAGCCAGGCTCTGAATAACCCTGACACCACCAATTCTCTCCAGACAATATTTTTGGCAAATACTCACTCTTCTGTGCTTCAGTTCCATATGCCATTAGCACTGGACCGATCATGCCAAGGCCAAAAGGTGATAATCGTGGCGCCCCCAAAGCTGATGACTCAACATCAAATATATGCTGCTGGACAGCGCTCCAACCACGTCCACCGTAGCTCTCAGGCCAATTGGGCGCTATCCACCCTTTTTTGTAAAGCGCCACATGCCACCGATGCACATCATCTTTTGTCAGTCGCTTATGCTCTAAAACTTTACGAGATACGTCGCCAGGTAATTGATGAGAAACGAAATCTCGCACTTCCTCTGAGAACAAAGTTTCCTCTTTGGTAAAGTTAATATCCATATCTTGAATACATTCCACAGTTGAGTAAATTAAGGCGAGAAGACTTACGTTCAATGGGCTTCCCGCACGTGCGCCATATAATATTTGATGCACATCAAACATTAAACATTTATTATGTTCTTCAAGATATTAAATGATTTTGGATTATTAAACTCACACTGAAACGAAATATCGCTTTTCAAACTAGGAGTGTTGGCTATGAACTCGAGAGATGATCTGGCAGTAAATGAGATCAATCAAAGCATAAACATGCGTCCGCTATGGTTGCCATTCACCCCCAACCGGCAATTCAAAGCGTCTCCACGACTCATTCATAAAGCACAAGGCATGTTCTATGAAACCATGGAAGGAAAAGAGATCCTTGATGGGATTTCCGGCCTATGGTGCGTCAATGCTGGGCACGCACGTGAACCAATCATAAAAGCAATCCAAAAACAAGCGCGAGATTTAGACTACATCACGGCGTTTAACATGGCTCATCCGTTGCAATTTCAAGCCGCGGAAATGATCGCAAACTTGGCTCCCGAGGGGCTTGATACAGTTTTTTTTACGAATTCAGGCTCAGAGGCGATTGACACCGCACTCAAGATGGCGCTTGGATACCATCGCGCGAAGGGAGAACATCGACACCGATTGGTCGGTCGAGAACGGGGTTACCACGGTGTAGGATTCGGTGGAATTTCTGTGGGCGGAATGACTCCCAACCGGAAAGTATTTAGTCCAGCCCTCATCCCGGGTGTTGACCATATTTCGCACACCCATAACCCCGAAAAAAACGCATACTCGAAGGGTCAACCACACTGGGGAGCGCATCTAGCAGAAGATCTTGAACGCATAGTGATGCTACATGACCAGTCAAATATAGCCGCGGTAATCGTAGAGCCGGTTGCTGGGTCGACAGGCGTACTCGTGCCGCCAATAGGTTATCTACAAAAACTTCGGGAAATTTGTGACAAATACGGGATTCTTTTAATTTTTGACGAGGTGATCACAGGGTTTGGTCGAACAGGCAACCCCTTTGCAGCGGATACTTTCGGTGTAACCCCCGATATGATTACATTCGCCAAAGGTGTCACTAACGGAGCAGTGCCGATGGGTGGTGTCATCGTGAGTGAAAAAATATACGAGGCCTTTCAGCAAGGCCCCGAGGAGCAAATTGAATTCTTTCATGGTTATACCTACTCAGGACATCCGCTCGCGAGCGCGGCAGCTATTGCTACTCTAGATGTCTACAAAGAGGAAGACTTATTCGAGAGAACGAAAGACTTGGCTCCATATTTCGAGGAGGCAATTCATTCATTGAAAGGGTTGCCTCACGTCATTGACATAAGAAATATGGGGTTGATGGGTGGAGTCGAACTCAAACCCATTGCTGGCTCTCCTGGTAAAAGAGCTCATTCCGTATTTATGAACTGCTACGAAAATGGAGTTCTGGTCAGAGCCGCGGGCGACACGATTGCACTGACCCCATCATTTATTGCGAGCAAATCACACATCGATCAAATCGTAGGGACCATCAAGTCAGCTCTCAAAGCGATTTAAGAGTATGCGAACACGCTTGCTCTAAACGAAAACTTTGATTTTTAAATTTAATCGGTAATCCTTGCAATGAAAATCGTAATTGCACAAATGGAACACGAGACCAATACATTTTCTCCAGTAGAAACACCCTGGGAATCTTTTGGTCCAAGTGGACCGTATATTGGCGAGGAAGCCTACCGGGCAATGAAGAGCACAAAAACACCAATTGGTGCTTTCATTGACGTCGCAGAGAGTGTAAATGCAGAAGTAATAACACCTGTCGCTGGTTTCGCTTACCCAAGCGGCCCTGTTTCTGGCGAAGCCTATGATCGATTTTGTAATCTAATCATTGGCGCCATTCAAGAAGACTGCGATCTCATCATGCTTGACCTTCACGGCGCGATGGTAGTTAAAGATAGGACGCTTGATGGAGAAGGTACCCTATTGGGCAAGATCCGGGAAGCGGCTCCTTTTACGCCCATCGCCGTATCGTTGGACCTGCACGCGAACATAACGGCTGCAATGGTTAATAATGCAAATATAATTGTCGGATATAAAACCTATCCGCATATTGATATGTATGAGACAGGTGCTCTTGCTGGGAACCTTCTACTCCAGCTACACAGGGGGGAAATAAACCCAAAAATGTCGTGGTCAAACATTCCCCTACTGGCACAAACACTCAAAATGAACACGTCAGAAGGCGCAATGAAGGAATACGCAGAACGAGCAGCGTTATCAGAGCAAAACCCTAAGGTTCTAGTAAGTTCAGCATTTGGGGGGTTCCCGATGGCAGACATACCCGATGCAGGTATGAGTGCAGTAGTAATCACAAATGACGATGAGCGACTCGCAAGGACTGAATGTAGTGAAATTCTTGAAGTCGCATGGAAACAAAAAGAAGAGTTTATTTGGGAAGACACTCCCTTAAAAGAGGCAATCTCTCATGCAAAATCTCTTGCAGAAGGGCCTATCCTTCTACTTGATCACCCGGACAATTGTGCAACTGGGGCGACTCAGGACACAATGACCACCCTTCGAGAGGCACTCGAACAAGGTCTCACTGACATTGCTGTTGGCCCCATACGAGACCCAGAAGCAGTCGAAACTTTGATTCTAGCTGGTTTTGGTGCGCAAGTTTCGTTACCTGTAGGTGGTAAAACCGATATGCCAGCGATTAACAAAAAGGGGGAACCGCTTCAACTAACTGGTATCGTCAAAAACATTACCGACGGTAGTTACGTGATTACCGGCCCACAATTCACAGGAGTTGAAGCCTCCATGGGACGTACCGTCGTTTTTGACACAGGAGATGCCGAAATCGTCATTACCGAGAAACTTCAAGAGCCCTGGGATCGTGGCGTATTCACTAGTGTTGGAATAGAACCAACTCAAAAAAAATACCTATTACTAAAATCAAGAATGTACTTCAGACCAGTATTTCTCCCTATCGCGAAACACAGCGTTTACTGTGCAGGCGTTGGAGTCGGCTCATCTGATTGGACGATGTTCAACTATGAGAAAATTAGACGGCCTATTTTTCCGCTGGATAATATCAAGTAATGATCTGCTCGAGACAACATCGCCTTATTTTAAAAACAAGAAAAAAAAACAGTTAAAATAATTTTTTATCATTATCTTCATCACCGAGGAACATTACGCATGCGAGTCATAGATCACTTTATCAATGGTGAACATTTCCGTGGACAAAATAAAAACACTGTTGACGTATTCAATCCAGCTTCTGGAGAGATAACTGCACACGTGGCATTGGCGTCGGCACAGGAAACTGAGATAGCAATCACCGCCGCGACTGAAGCTCTAAATTCATGGTCAAAGACCCCGCCTTTAAAGCGCGCACGCGTGATGTTTAAATTTAAGGAATTATTAGAAAAAAATATAGATGAACTCGCTTCAATCATAACCAGCGAACACGGAAAAGTAATCTCCGACGCAAAAGGTGAAATTGCGAGAGGCTTAGAAGTTGTTGAGTTCGCTTGCGGGATACCACAATTACTTAAGGGCGACTATACCGAGCAAGTTGGTACAGGTATTGACAGTTACTCAGTTCGGCAACCATTAGGTGTGTGTGCGGGAATTACACCATTTAATTTTCCGGTCATGGTACCCATGTGGATGTTCCCAATGGCGATCGCTTGTGGCAACACATTCATCTTAAAGCCCTCAGAAAAAGACCCTTCAGCTAGTATTTTCATGGCGGACTTATTGAAACAGGCAGGTTTACCTGACGGAGTATTTAATGTTGTTCAAGGCGACAAGACTGCGGTTGATACCTTATTGAGTGATCCAAGGATTTCAGCCGTCAGCTTTGTTGGATCTACTCCAATTGCGGAATATGTTTATCGCACTGGGACGCATCACGGAAAGCGCATACAAGCACTTGGCGGTGCAAAAAATCACTTAGTTGTAATGCCGGATGCGGATATAGACCAAGCGGTCGATGCTTTAATGGGAGCCGCATATGGATCAGCAGGTGAGCGATGTATGGCAATTTCTGTAGGGGTCGTTGTAGGTGACGTCGCCGATGTGTTGGTAGAAAAACTTATTGAACGCATTGCTGAACTCAGAGTAGGCAATGGTGCGATCAATGAACCGGATATGGGACCCTTAGTTACTAGCGCTCACTTAGAAAAAGTTAAGAGTTATATCGAGACTGGAATCAAAGAAGGCGCACACCTCAAAGCAGACGGCAGAGACACTCTTGTACCTGAACACGAAAATGGATTTTTCCTTGGCGGGTGTCTTTTCGACCATGTAACGTCGGACATGACCATATACAAAGAGGAAATTTTTGGGCCTGTTCTCTCCATCGTGAGAGTCGATGACTTTGATACTGCAGTCCAACTGATTAATGACCACGAGTTTGGAAACGGCGTATCACTATTCACTAGAGATGGTCATACAGCCCGAGAGTTTTCATCTCAGATCAAAGTCGGCATGGTCGGCGTAAATATTCCGATTCCAGTGCCGGTTGCGTTCCATAGCTTCGGAGGCTGGAAGCGCTCATTATTTGGAGATCACTATGCGTATGGCCCGGAGGGAGTGAGGTTCTACACTCATCTTAAAACGGTGACCACCCGATGGCCAACCGGCGTGAAGGGAAACGCAGAATTTACAATGCCAGTTATGAAATAAACGTTATAAAAATATAAGACGAGTTTGTAATTTCATATACAAAAGGTCGGCGAAAATTAAATCCTGACAAAGAACCCTTAGTCACGACTCAAATAAATTGAAGTTAGTAATAAGGCTAATTTACACTCAAGTTAGGCGGTGTCTCAATGAAATTCCTCTCAATAAAAACTTTGTGTTTTGCCATGTGCAGCTTATCGTTTATAAGCAATACTTTCGCAGATCAAATTGATGTCACGAAGCGGACCATATTAAAGCCATCGGAAACCATCCAACTTAATCTTGATGATATTTTATTAATTGATGTACGAACTCAAAAGGAATGGGATGATGGTCATATTAAAGGTGCGACACATCTACCACTCAAAGACTTTAAAAATAAGTTGTCCGAGGTGGCTCCTGACCATAGCCAGGCTATTGTGGTTTACTGCTCCCAAGGAGGAAGAGCTATTGCAGCAACAAAATATATGAATAATCTTGGGTATCGAGCTGTACCCGTTGTCAATGGCGGTTATCTCCTGATGCTTTCAGCTGGACATCAAAATTCTAAATAATCTCTCGTTTAGTTTTAAATCGGGGACGCTATGCTACTAGTCCGATTTATTTCGATTTCAATTCTTTGTCACCTAGCCTTCATCTCCACTCGTTTCTCTGTATCTCTCTACGCGATCGATAGAGGCGCGTCTACATTCACCATTGGAGTCATATTATCTTTATTTTCAATCATACCGATGTTGATCTCGGTCCGGATAGGAAAATGGATAGATACTGAAGGACCATTTTTGCCAACAACTATTGGAATTATGCTAACCGGCATTGGTGCATCCTTACCACTTTTGTTTTCCTTCGAAACAGCTGATTTGGCTCCATTATTAGTCGCTGCCACGTTAGTCGGTACAGGATTCACGTTGTCAATCCTTTCAATGCAGCATCACATCGGAGCGCTAAGTAAGCCGGAAAAAAGGACCCTCGTTTTTTCATGGTTTGCTATGGGCGTCTCGATGTCAGGGTTTTCAGGACCCGTCATCGGAGGCCTAATCATCGATAGTTTCTCCCACCGCACCTCATTTCTACTACCTTTGGGAGTCTCTTTATGTGCGGCCATATTGCTATTTTTCTCAAAAAAAATAGTAAGGATAAAACCCAAGGATACAATAATTCATGAGGCCACTAGCCCATTTCAGTTATTCCAACACAAAGAACTTAGAGATGTACTAATCGTTACAGGATTAATTTCAATGTGCTGGGATCTGCAAAATTTTGTAGTGCCCCTCCATGGATCAAAAGTCGGACTTTCTGCATCAAAAATCGGATTCATCTTAGGCGCATTTTACTTGGCGACTTTTAGTATTCGGATGCTAATGCCATTATTAGCGAAAATTGCAACCGAGTGGCAAATGCTTATTGCTACCCTTGCATGTTCGACAGTCTGCTTTTTTATCTTTCCTTTCCTGGAGACATATTTATTGTTTCTGCTCATAGCCTTCGCTTTAGGTTTGGGGCTAGGCGCTGCACAACCAACTATTATGACGCTCGTGCATACAACCGCTCCCGAAGGGCGAGTTGCCGAAGCTTTGGGATTAAGGCTTACGATCATTCATGCCAGTCAAGTAATACTGCCTTTAATTTTTGGAGCATTTGGAACTGCATTAGGAACATCTGCAATTTTTTGGATTATTTCCAGTTTAGCGGCGGGTGGAGTTATTTTAGCTATAAAAAAAAGAAAACACCTCAACGCTTAACGTTCGTTTCGCCGTCAGTGGTCTCTATTTACTAACGACCTTCCAATTTTCTCCGCTCTCACTCACTCGGCCCTCTTTTAAGAGTTTGATTAAATGCGCAAGCAAAGAACGCTTAGCAAGAGGATATAGCTGCTCATCCACATCATCATAAGCATGGACTACTAAATCATCTAATGTTCCTTCGCCGGAAGAAAGTAAAGCGTTAAATATTTTCATCTCTCTTTTTTGACGGTGGATTAATAAACGATCAATCACCTCATGCGGATTATCCATCAAAAATCCGTGCCCAGGAGCTATCCAGTCAAACTGATGATCATATAAACCGTGAAGCGAGTCGAAGTAATCGGTCATATCGCCGTCTGGCGGATTAATCACAACGGTCGAGCCTTGCATAATATGATCTCCAGTGAACAACATACTTGCTTCGTGAAATAAAAAACATAAGTGGTTCGACGCATGGCCTGGCGTATGAACGACTGAAAACGATAATGCGCCGAAATTCAACTTATCTCCGTTATTGGGCTGTTTTTCAGGCTGGAAAGACTGGTCTTGCCTGTCTGAATATGTGGGCAATCGACCTATTACGCTGACGCCCAGCTGACTACTTAAAAGTTGAGCTCCTGGCGAGTGATCTGCATGAGTGTGCGTACAAAAAATAGATTTAATTTGGCTTGAAGTAAGGTCCTTAATTAGGTCGATATGGCTCTGATCGCGCGGACCAGGATCAATCACCACAAACCCCTCGACGTGATCGCCAATAATGTACGTATTTGTGCCGGGACCAGTCATCACACTAGGATTAGGAGCGGTCAATCTGATTACCCTCCTATCTAGCTGCACTGGCTCCCCAGCTTTAATTTCATATGAGACCGTCCCCAATTGCCCAGGGTCTAGTTTTCCTGCTTCCGCGTAAGCGTAATCTCCCGGCAAAAGGAGTTTATTGCCCTCGGACCCAATTGACACTCGAGGCGTCATGGGAGTGACCGGAAGATTAGAGCGAGCATAATTTAACGCGTCCTCTACCTCTGAAAATTCCGCCAATTTTTCAATTGTCTTTTGAGTAGGAAACATTAGATTTAATTTACCTTCACCACTCAGCTTAAGCGCCTCGTTCGGCGTTAACCAACGATGGTCCACCAGTTCACCACCATCATGTTGAGCCGATTGCCCCTCAGGCATTCGGGCAATAAAAAATCTTGTATCGTAACGTCTTGGGCTTCCAGCATGGGTGACCCAGCGACTGAAATACTGTAATTTATCAATCTCTAATTGGAGGTTTTCTTCTTTAAGAGCCTGATGGAAATTAATTTCTCCGCGAGCTAATTCATCTCTTTTTTCTGACCTAAACATAGCGAGGTCATTTTGAGATTTTTTTGAGTCTTCCGAATAGTTTGCGTAAAGAATACCCACCTCCTCAAAACACTCACGTATTGCGGCAATCCAATAGTTGATCGCACCCTCTGAGAGTCCAAGATGCTGAGCAGCCTCCGAGTCAGTCAAGGCACTTTTTAAAAGAAAATTTTCCCGACGGTCATCTCCATCAACGGCACCTCCAGGAAATACGAAAGCGCCAGCTGCAAAATTGACCTTGCTAGTTTTCTCTCCCAACAAGACCTCAAGTCCGGAGTGACCATCTCGGATAAGGATTACCGTAGCAGCTGGCCTTGGGGTGACTATTTTTTGCGTACCTTCCATGCGAATATGATGCCTGAGTTGGATGAACTAGGGATTACTTGGCATGCCCGCGTATCCAGCTTGTTCCGCTAAGCAACTCGCTTGTGCCCGTAACGCCGAACTCGAATATCAGCCTGGGCTTTATGGCCCGCAAAACCCTCTACATCACAAAGCCTGGAGCAATATTCTCCGACCATAGCTGAAGCTTCCGGTTTTACCCTCTGATAGGTGCATGTTTTGATGAATTTCCCTACCCACAGGCCCCCTGTATACCGAGCTGCCTTTCGGGTGGGGAGAGTATGGTTAGTGCCGATCACTTTGTCCCCATAGGAAACATTCGTCTCCGGGCCTAAAAATAACGCACCATAATTCGTCAAATTATTCAAAAAATAATCATTATTTTTAGTCATTACCTGGACATGTTCAGACGCGATTCGATCGGCTTCTTTAACCATCTCGGCATTATCTTTGCACAAAATAACCTGGCCATAGTTTTTCCATGCTTGGCCAGCTATATCTGCCGTGGAGAGCACTAGTAACTGTTTCTCAATCTGCTTTACCGTATCCTCTGCCAAGCGACGAGATGTTGTTAAAAGGATCGCCGGAGAATTTGGCCCATGTTCGGCCTGACCTAAAAGGTCGGTAGCACAAATCTCTCCGTCCACAGCGTCGTCAGCAATAATTAACGTCTCGGTAGGACCGGCAAACAAATCTATGCCGACACGCCCAGATAATTGCCTCTTTGCTTCAGCAACAAATGCATTTCCTGGACCCGCGATCATATCTACCGGCTTTATTGAAGCTGTTCCTAACGCCATCGCCCCGATTGCTTGAACGCCGCCCAATGCATAAATTTCAGTGGCACCTGCTAGGTGCATTGCCGTAACAATAGCCGGGTGCGGACTGCCTTTATAGGGCGGAGCACAGGCGATTATTCTTTTAACGCCCGCAACCTTAGCTGTCACTATACTCATGTGCGCCGATGCGACCAAAGGATACTTACCACCTGGCACATAACACCCAACACTATTAATCGGGATGTTCTTGTGACCAAGAACAACGCCAGGCATCGTCTCAACCTCGACGTCCCTTAATGCATCCCTTTGAATTTGAGCAAAATTACGAACCTGGGCTTGGGCAAATTTTATGTCGTCAATCACCTGTTTTGAAAGACTCTTCATGCAATCTTCAATTTCAGCTTTACTTAGTTTGAAGTCTTTTGGATTCCACTTGTCAAACCTTTTTGATAAGCTTCGAACTGCTTTGTCTCCAGACTTCTCAATATCAGCTAATATATCTTCTACGACAGAACGAATTTCAGCGATATCTGCCGCATCGTCTTCTGCCGAAATACCTTTTTTTAACCACACTGCCATCGTAGGCGCCCCTTAAATCTCATATTTTCAGTCACTTATCGATAAATCGTTAAGTGACAATCACTTTAACAACCCGCTATTTTCTTCCGTATACTCCCATCAGTCAATTGCTCAATTCATGTTGATGAGGCCAAAAGCACTGTTTTGCCGCCAGAATAGGCTTGAAATCCTTCATTTTCAAGCGATAAGATTTTTTTACAACAGGACAAATAAGCTATAAATACAGGTACAGTGGCTTAATCTAGTCGGGAACTTTTCGCAAGGAGGAGCAGATGTCGGATTTTGAACTTTCCCCACAAAATATCTCTCAATTCAAAAAGGATGGTTATTTCGTCGCCAAAGGGCTTTTTGACTTTGAAGAAATATCAATTTTACGAAGCGCGATTGAGGGTGATTCGAATTTAAACGAAACGCTATACAACCGCTATGATGCAAATGGAAAAAAAACACTCATGGCGACATGGAATCATCCTGGAGACAGTGTTTATGGTCTTGCGGCCAGAAGCCATCGAGTTGTCGAGTCAATGGAAACCCTGTTGGGTGGAGAGGTATATCACTACCACTCGAAACTAACAGCAAAAGAGCCTCGCGAGGGCGGCGCCTGGGAGTGGCATCAAGACTATGGTTATTGGTACCATAACGGTATCGTATTTCCCCATCTAGCCAGTGTTATGGTTGCACTAGATCAAACGAACAGAAACAATGGCTGTCTACAGATCGTAACGGGATCACATCTTTGCGGCCGGTTAGAGCATAAGGTCCTCGATGGAGAGCAGGTTGGGGCTGATGTGGAAAGAGTAGAGGAAATACTGAAATTTTTACCCGTCGAATATATTGAATTAGAACCAGGCGATGGTGTCTTTTTTCACTGTAACGCCCTCCACAGATCTGACCAAAACCGATCCGACAGTAGAAGATGGACCGTTATTCACTGCTACAACTTAGCCTCAAACAATCCGTATTTGGCGCATCACCACCCTTTCTATACGCCACTTATCAAGGTAGATGACTCAGCGATAAAATTAGCTGGCGTAAAACTATCGGACTCGAAAAGCGAGTTTAATGAACAATCGGTTAATCCTCCTGGACTAAAAGAGAAAATACATTGACTATTCAACACGTTTATTAACGCTCCACTTCCAACTAGCAAAAACCTATTATTAATGTCCAAGCAACCAATCGGTATATTCGACTCAGGGATCGGTGGCCTTTCAATATTGAAAGCGATTAAATCGATATTACCAAGCGAAGATTTAATCTACATCGGAGATACCGCCTTCCTACCCTATGGGAATAAAAATAAAACTATTATAAAAACAAGAGCATTCACAATATGCAATTACCTCCTATCTCAACATTGCAAATCAATAGTGGTAGCATGCAACACAGCAACTAGTGCCGCTATCGCAGACTTACGCAATGAGCTATCTGTACCTATTATCGGTATTGAGCCGGCAATTAAGCCTGCTACAGAGCGAACGCAGAACAGAATAATTGGCATATTGGCAACTGAAGCCACGCTGGACGGGAAAAAATTTACTGATTTAAAAAGTAAATTCGGACAAAAAGCCACAATTTTTTCTCAGGCTTGCGTAGGGCTAGTAGAAGAAATTGAAGCCGGCGAACTGGGAAGCCCAAGACTCCATGATCTCATCAAAATGTATGTGGAACCCCTCATCGATAAGGGTGCGGATACGCTAGTTTTAGGATGCACACACTTCCCTCTCGTGAAACAAATAATCCGAAAATATTCGCCACCTGGCACAACCATCATAGATCCGTCAGCTTCTGTTGCAAGCGAATTAAAACGCCAACTATATGACAAAGGACTTCTACGAGCTCAACAAGAAGGTAGCGTGACACTTCTTAAAACTGGAGAAAATGACAATTTCAATTTGTTTACTAAGGACCTTTTAGGTAGTGCAAATCAACCGAGCCCACTGAACCTTTGAAAACGGATTTTTTAATAATTAAGTAAAGATAACGTCAGTTAACGACTCAATTTAAGGTTAAGCCAACTACCTAATATGACAATCCCTCCACCAAATAAAACCCAAAATCCTGGATTCTCGTTGTAAAACACAAAGCCGACTAACGTGATGAATGGCAATCGAAGATAATCAATAGGCATTATCACTGAAATATCACTGAGTTTAAACGCTCGCGTCAACGAATAGTTAGCCGTCAAAGCAAAAAACCCAACTCCGATTGTCCAATGTAGAAGCTCATTGGGTGGCCAGGTTAATTCCTGAAAACAAAACAACACCGCAATAACCAACTGGATCGAAGCCATATAAAACACAATCGCAATTGGGGCATCGAAACCAGATAATAATTTAGTAAACGTGTGTGCGAACGCGTACAGAAATGCCGCAAAAAGTACGACAATCGCAGCAGGGCTTATGATTTCCAATCCAGGTCTGAGCATAATTATCACACCTAAGAATCCCAGCCCAATCGCGAAGATTCTCTTCATGCTTATCGTTTCGCCAAGCACAAACACAGCCAAGATAGCGATCCAAAATGGCATCGTAAATTCTAACGCAAACACCTCAGCTAGAGATATGAAAGCAATCCCGTAAAACCACGCATATTGACCGAGAAAATGTGCAATATTTCTTACAATATGGATTCCTAATCGCTGAGTCTTCAATTGGCCCCAACCAGTGAATCCTACAATCACGACCATGAAGGAAAAACTAACAACGCTTCGAACGAATAATATTTGCGCAGTCGAAAGCTCGATAGATAACTCACGACCTGAGATCGCCATGAGTGAAAACGATAACATCCCGCCAATCATCCAAAGCACCGCTTTCGTTTGATCAGCCATGGTTAACAGTTAGTTCCCGTGAAGTTTCATTCATAAAGCACCGGTATAACCTAAGGTAGCTCCAATCGCCATCAACACCATTAAGGGTAATCGTGTTTTCCAGACCAAGAAAGCTGTTACCAACACACAAATGAGCTCAGAGGCTTGCGAAAAACTATTCATCAAAATAAACCCTGTTGAACACAATAAACCCACTA
>ERZ1047472.280-NODE-280-length-47380-cov-6.863666_pt1 | contig 47380 bp, 42 predicted proteins | sample MGYA00383095_ERZ1047472 | MGnify/ENA primary metagenome ERZ1047472 (study PRJEB29581, sample SAMEA5548365) | metagenome | biome: marine; feature: coastal; material: water | depth 1 m | study: Short-term variability in the microbial, nano- and picoplankton dynamics... | reverse complement strand
AAACAGCTTGTAATATAATTACTCTTGGATATCGGTGACGCTCAAACATAATTTCAGTATTAGATGAAGTTGTAATCTAAACATTTATTAGTTACTCCAAGTTAATGCGACAGAACCCAGAACCAGAGTAATTAATATCGATAAGAGTGGTGCGAACAAATCAGGAATCCGTTCAATTAATCGTGAGCTGTTGACCGTGAAAAAAATCAAAATCCGACAATGCAAATACTTAAACAATATAGTAGAACAAGACCACCGAAATATAAAGAGGCGGATATCGATAGATACAGGCTTTAAGGAGTTTGAGTCAGCACAACGCACCTTAGCGGGTATCGAAGTTGTCAACATTATTAGGAAGGGTCAAATAGCTGACTCGGGAAAAACAACGCTCAAAACATTTTGTTCTTTGGCAGCATAACTCATAGATAATTACTAAATTTCAGAATCAGAATTGATTAATGCGACAGAACCCTTTGATGTGATTTATTGGTTCTGTCGCATCTACCAAATTTAAGCGATTTCAACTGATAAAACCCAAATGTTACAAAATAAATTTAATTGAAAATCAGCACTTTAGTTATTTATCTGATTCCATTTTTCATAAAGAAAAGCAACAAAACATCCACAGTGATTATCATGGATCTAATCTAAAGGACAGAGCCGTTTTATCTTCGTAAAATAACCTAACCAACCAGTTTTAATTTAATACATCAAACTTTTTTTAGACGAATTTCTCCATCCAGCCTGGTTTTCATAGTCTACGAAATATATTTTCAAATCAGCCTGATTCTCATATTTTACAAAATACACCTTCTTTTTTGCTTGGTTTGAATATCCTGTAAAAAACCACTTGCCATCATTATTGCCTGCTTGGTTTTCATATTTCACTTTGTAAACTTTTAGGTCGGCTTGATTTTCGTATTTAACTACAAAAACTTTTACATCTGCTTGATTTTCATAATCAACAGAATATACTTTTTGAGCATTTACAAAACTAAACGTAAATAATATTGTCACTAAAATCAGTAATTTTTTCATAATATATGTTTCGATTTTTACCTAAATTACAAAAAAAAACCAACAATTAATATGAATGTTAGATTTTTTGTTGAGAAATTAAAACTAATGATTTCCCTATGTCACAACAAATTCATTTCTATTTCGTGGTGTGGTATTCTTTCAGCTTTCTGTATCTGTTCCATTAATTGTAAATGCCTTATAGTTGGTTTACCTACATAAGCTTTTTATAATGCTTTTTATAACTGGCTGTATAGTTCATCTGTTCTGAAATACGCCCCTAATGTTTTATCCAGTTGTCTGAGTTTTCCATCATTACATTATCTTTGTTGACATGATTAAACATGCTCTGCCAAGAATTCTTTTTCTTCTGAAACTAATCGTCTTTTGGATATTAGTGTTTCATGTCATGCGTATTTTGTTTGTTATACACAATGCCGGAAAAGTATCAGATGCAGGCTGGGGTGAAGTCGCTAAAGCTTTTATCTATTCGTTTCGATTGGATTTAACGACAGCAGCCATTCTTTCGATAATACCATTCATCCTTTACACCATATGGAAAGCCTCCGCAAGTAATATTTTAAAAATTGTTTTTAAAATCGTTTTGGCTTTTCTTGTCACAGTCGTGGTTCTGCTATCCGCGGGAGAAGTCAATGTTTATCCTGAATGGAACCATAAACTTAGTGGCAGGGTCTTCACGCATCTAGCGAATCCTGATGAAGTTGGTCGAACGGCAAGCTGGAAGATGGTCTTTTGGTTTAGTTTGTATGGAATTTTAGGGCTAATTTCCTCGCTATATTTGTATAAAAAAATTTTCAAGCAAGACGTCAGAGAGGAATTGGATAGAAATTGGTCGGCAGCCATTCCAACAATTTTGGTATTCATCCTTTTTATTCCTGTTCTATTTATTCTTGCCCGGGGTGGCTTACAACCCATTCCAATCAATATAGATGCAGCATACTACAGCAGTGGGAAAAACGCAAGTGTCGCCAATGATATTAGTGTGAATACAACTTACAATTTTGCGAAAAGTTACCTGTTGCACAACCGAAACAATTTGGATGATGTTTTCCCTATTATGGATTACGATAAAGCATTATCAATCAAAAATATATTGTATTCTACTGAAAGTGATACTCTAATAAAAATTTTATCCAATAAGCGTCCCAATATTGTTTTCGTGGTTCTTGAAGGATGGTCGGCAAACGCTATGAAATCATTGACGCATGTGGATGGAGTTACACCTCATTTTGACGAACTCACGAAGCAAGGCGTTCTTTTCTCTAAGTTTTATGCCAACGGGGGAACATCAGAAATTGGAAACGGAACTATTTTCGGTGGATTTCCAGCGCTTCCTGAAATTTCAATGTCCATGCAACCCGGTAAACACAGGAAACTTCCTTCAATGAACGAAGACTTGAAAAAGTTAGGGTATTATTCTGGTTACGTTTTTAGTGGTGACTTGAAATATGGAAACATTGGTAGTTTCTTTACCGACCATGGTTTTGACAAGGTCGAAGATGAAAATGACTTTCCGAAAGACTTGGAGCGCGGGAGGTTGAACTATTATGACGAAGATTTATACAAGTTCTTCTTAAAGAACATCAATTCTACCAAAGAACCATTTTTGCAAGCCGCTTTTACTGGAAGTACTCATTCGCCTTATGATTATCCGAAACGTACAAATCAGACGTACAAAGGCCGAGAACAAGAATACATGAACAGCATGATCTACGCTGATGAGGCATTGCACAAATTTCTTCAGAAATGTAAAAAAGAAAAATGGTATAAAAACACCTTATTTGTTTTGGTTTCCGATCACGGCCATACCACTCCTGAGCAAAACGACCCCAATCAAGGCAGTTATTTCCATATTCCCCTCTTGATGTTTGGTGAGGTGATTAAACCTGAGATGAGAGGGCAAAAAATAGATATAATTGGAGGGCAAAACGACATTGTCGCTACCCTTTTTGGACAAATGGGAATCGATGCTTCGAATTACCCTTGGAGTAAAAACCTTTTGAATCCAAGTGCGAAATCATTTGCTTTACACACCGTAAATAGAGGTTACGGTTGGATTTCAAAAGAAGGAAATTTCAGTTATAATCTTGACGTAAAAAGACATTTAGATCAAAACTATTCACCTGAAGATCTGAAAAAGCAATCCGTTTTTTGTCGGGCGTATCTTGTCGAATTATACCGACAATTTAAGGCTTTATAAAACTGTATTTCACCGATTCCAAAAACAAACGTAGAATTAGTCGAATGTTCAGGCCCTTTTTTATTAACTTTGCAATCTTTTTTGAAAAAATTCAGTACGTATGAGTAAAATGAAACTTTCCGAATTCAATTTCGCCCTTCCGGAAGAATTGATTGCAGAACATCCTACATTGAATCGTGATGAAGCGAGATTGATGGTTGTCCACAAAGACACGGGTAAAATTGAGCATAGAATGTTCAAGGATATCATCAATTACTTCTCTGAGGATGATGTTATGATCATGAACAACACGAAAGTTTTTCCTGCACGTATGTATGGAAACAAAGAAAAAACAGGTGCGAAAATCGAAGTTTTCTTGCTTCGTGAATTGAACCGTGAAAGTTTATTGTGGGACGTGCTTGTTGACCCAGCTAGAAAAATTAGAATCGGGAACAAATTGTATTTCGGTGAAGATGATTCTTTGGTAGCAGAGGTTATCGACAACACCACTTCAAGAGGGCGAACCTTGCGTTTCTTATTTGACGGAACGTACGAAGAATTCAAGATGAAAATCACTGAATTAGGCGAGACTCCACTTCCAAAATATATCAAACGTGATGTTGAACCAGAAGATGAAGAGCGTTACCAAACAATTTTCGCCAAAGAAGAAGGAGCTGTTGCAGCGCCAACTGCAGGATTGCATTTTTCTCGTCAATTGATGAAACGTTTGGAATTGAAAGGTGTGAATTTCGCTGAAATTACATTGCATATTGGTTTGGGAACTTTCCGGGCTGTAGAAGTAGAGGATTTGACGAAACACAAAATGGATTCTGAACAAGCCTTCATCAACAAGAAATGCACGGAGATTGTCAACAAAGGAATTGCAGATAAAAAACGTGTTTGCGCTGTAGGAACTACGGTAATGCGAACGATTGAAACAGCGGTTTCTACAGATGGCGAATTAAATACCTATACTGGATGGACAAACAAATTCATCTTCCCTCCTTATGAATTCAGTATTGCAAATTGCATGATTACGAATTTCCATACGCCGCTTTCAACTTTGTTGATGATGGTTTCGGCTTTTGTAGGACATGAAATGATGCACAAAGCATACAAAGAAGCAGTAAAAGAAAAGTATCGCTTCTACTCGTATGGAGACGCGATGCTCATCATATAAATAAGAATTGAGAGATAAGAAGTTAGGAGTTTAAAAAAAACTGATTTCTTACGTAATCTTAAAAGCGGATTCTAAATTTAGGTCCGCTTTTTTATTGAACAAAGTAATCCAAATCAGAAGTCAGAACTTCTTATTTCTGCCTTCATATTTTTTATTTAATCAGAAAATCGGTATTTGAAAATACACCAAATTGCACGAAACCCATCTTTCCAGCCAATTTTCTTGCCTTCTTCATAGGTTCTACCATAATAAGAAATACCAACTTCGTAAATTCGGATTCCTTTGCGCTTGGCTAATTTAGCGGTGATTTCTGGCTCAATACCAAAACGATTTTCTTTTATTTCAATATCCTTCGCGATAGAAGTTCGAATCAATTTATAGCATGTTTCCATGTCAGAAAGGTTCAAATTCGTCATTATGTTTGAAAGTGAAGTCAACACCTTGTTTCCAATTGAATGCCAGAAAAACAAGATTCGATGTGGGTGGTGACCTTTGAATCGTGAACCATATACTACATCAGCATTGTCTATGAAAACCGGTTTCAACAAAAGATTGTATTCATTCGGATCATATTCCAAATCTGCATCCTGAACAATCATATAATCCCCTGAGCATTCTTTGATGGCACGATTTATCGCTGCCCCCTTGCCCATGTTTTTATCCTGTGAGAAAAAACGAATATCCATATTTGGATTCGCCGCCATGTAATCTTCCACTTTTGCAACAGTTGCATCCTTCGAACAATCGTTTACAATCACAATTTCTTTTTGAATACTATTCGGCAATTCAACTTCCTGTACTTTTTCTAAGATAACCTGAATCGTATTCTCTTCGTTGTAGGCAGGTATTAAAATAGAAAGCTTTTGTATGCTCATTTTTTGATTTTATAAAACTATTCTTGCGAAATAGGGATGCAAATATAGAATAATTCCAATTTGGGCCGAATTCGTTTCCACTTAACGTAAATTAAATCCGTAAATTTGCACCGCATTAAAAACATCTTTTGTTGTGCCAAACAAACTAAAGCAATATATTTCATTTACCAAGTTCCGCTTATCGTTTTTAGTCGTGGTTTCGGCTCTATCTGGTTATTTGTTTAACGGAGGGTCAGATTATTATGAAATTTTCCTAATGATGATTGGTGGAATGCTCGTTACAGCTGCTTCCAATGGTTCGAACCAAATTTGGGAAAAGGATATCGATGGTTTAATGAAAAGAACCGCAAAACGGCCTCTTCCTTTGAAAGAAATGTCGTTGACGGAAGCCTATATTGTGGTTGCCATTTCTTTACTTGTTGGTCTGATCATGCTGGCAATGATCAACTGGCCTTCGTTTTATTTGGGTTTGGCGGCGTACATTTCTTACGTTTTCATTTACACCCCTCTGAAACGAATAACGCCATGGGCAGTTTTTGTCGGAGCGTTTCCAGGAGCCATCCCGCCGATGTTAGGAGCAATAGCTGCAACTGGCGAATTTGGTTTTATCCCAGGTATATTATTTTTCGTTCAGTTTACATGGCAATTTCCTCATTTTTGGGCCATTGCTTGGGTGGTCGACGCAGATTATAGAGCAGGTGGATTTAGACTTTTGCCTTCCAAAAAAGGAAAATCAAAAGAATCTGCCTTTCAAATTGCACTATACTCTTTGGCTCTAATACCCTTTAGTTTATTGCCTTGGTGGTTAGAAATGACGGGAACATGGACCTTAATAATCGGCAGTGTGCTTGGTGCATGGTTCTTTTTACTTTCCTATAAATTGTTTTTATCCCTAGATGACAAAGATGCTAGAAAACTTATGTTCGCTTCGTTTGTTTATCTACCAATAATACAGTTCGTTTATGTTTTTGATAAAATATAAGCTGCAATACTTTTAAAATAATAATAAGATGAGAAAAGATTTTGATCAAGAATTAACACCCGAAGTTCGGTTGAAAATGAAAAAGAATCTCGTGTACATTGGAATTTTCAGCATCATCATGCTTTTTGCTGGATTCACTTCAGCCTATTTGGTCATGATGGGAGATTCGTTTTGGGTAAAAACACCTATGCCAAATGCTTTCTGGACAAGCACAACTTTAATCATACTCTCCAGTTTGAGCTTCATTTTAGCCATTCAAAGTGTTAAGAAAGACAATCAAAAAGGACTGCGCTTTTTCATGGTATTGACCGTTTTATTGGGCATATCATTCATTTATTTCCAATTTAAAGGATACGGTCAATTGACTGAGCTTGGTATCCATCCTGTCAACAACAAGGTAATGGTGACAAACGGTAGAATTGGTGAATACTATGATATCAAAGACAACAATGCGTTCATTGAAGTAGATGGAAATAACTTTTTGCAAAAAGGGAAGAAAATTTCGGATGCAAAAATGAAAGAACTTCAGAAATTTACGGCTCAGTTTTTAGATTTCGACGAAGAGAAACCAATTAAGGTGAACACCTATGCTAAACCATTTATCCTCTATCTAGATCAATCCCCCATCGCGTTTATCGACGGTCGGTTAAAAAAATCAAACGGAGAAAACTTGAGCACAACGGATAAAATAAGGTTGAATGCACTAGCAGTCAACATCAAAGATGAACGTGGAGACTTTTTTGCAAAAGGTGAATTGGGCAAGGATTTCAATATTTATTACAAAGGTGAAGCGTTAGAATATGAAAACAGAACACTCAAGTGGAAAGGCAAACCACTTTCGGCGTATTTGCAAATCAAAGCAATTGAAACAGCCGACACAGCAAGTTCATTTTTATTCATCATTACTCTCTTGCATTTACTTCATGTTTTTGTAACACTTTTCTACCTTATTAAAATCACAATGTATTCATTTTCAGTTGGATTTACCTCGGGTGAATATATAAGTCTACAAAGCGGTTCAATTTTCTGGCACTTTCTAGGCTTTTTGTGGCTCTATTTACTGTTCTTTTTGCTTTTTATTCATTAAACTTGCAAAAAAATCTTAAACAATGGCTGGACACGCTTCAAACGAACTTAGCACTGAATTCCCTTGGGGAGGCAAAGTTTCTCCATTTTCGACTAGTTACGGAAAACTAATGATGTGGTTTTTCCTTGTTTCGGATGCATTGACATTCGGAGGATTACTTATTGCATATGGTTTTACGCGTCACAGTGCGCAAGATGCATGGCCGATTGGCGAGGAAACTTTTAACTCCATGCCTTTCTTGGGTCATGGATATCCTTTATTGTACGTTGCCTTAATGACATTTATCCTAATCGTTTCGTCTGTTACAATGGTTTTGTCCGTTGAAGCAGGACACCGTATGGATAAAAAAGGGGTGATTAAATGGTTGGCTTTGACGATTGTTGGAGGATTTTTCTTCGTAGGATCGCAGGCTTGGGAGTGGAGTCACTTTATTCATGGGTCAGAATTTGGAAAAGTAGAATTAGCTGACGGGTCACAAGCAATTGTGAAAGGGCATTTTGGTGAAATTGAAAGCTTTAAAGTTGTAACAGCTGGTGATCATCACAAAAAAGGAGAAGAAATAGAAGAAGATCTTCTTCATACATACCAGCACGCTATGGCCGAAGGTAAAATCAAACATGACGGTAAAAGCGCTTTGTTGACATTGCACGATGGTTCAATCGTAAGTGTTAAAAAAGCGGCAGATGAGCATTTAGAATTAGTCATCAAAACAAACGGTGAAAAGTATAAAATCGGAAATAAAATAGAAGGTAAAGAAGCCTTAAATATTTATGGTGAAGCAGTTTATAGCGGCGAAAAAAACCGAGTAATCTATGGAGCTAACTTGGAGCAAAACGAATACGGCCCTCAACAATACGGACAGTTCTTCTTCTTCATTACAGGATTCCATGGATTCCACGTATTCTCTGGTGTAATCATCAATATTATTATTCTTATGGGAGTAATAAAAGGAACTTACCACAAACGAGGACATTACGAAATGGTTGAGAAAACAGGATTGTATTGGCACTTTGTCGATTTAGTTTGGGTTTTCGTATTTACATTCTTCTACTTAGTATAATTAAACGCATTAAACATCGATTATGGAAAGAGATGACATTATAGAATATTCATTGTACACTCATCATGATGAGGATCAAGGAAAGAAACTTCGCAAGAAAATTTGGATGGTTACACTGTTGTTGACAGTAGTAACAATTATAGAGGTAGTTCTAGGAGCAATGATCAAACAAGATAGTACCGCATGGCCGTATGTGAAAATCACGTTTATCGTGCTGACGCTTTTGAAAGCAGGATACATCGTTTTGAGCTTTATGCACCTAGGTGATGAGAAAAAAGTGATGAAATATGTGATTCTCGCTCCGTATATAGTATTTATTATCTATTTGATATTCATCGCCTTAACTGAAGGTGCATATGTTGGAAATGCGCTTGATTCTTACGGAGCCTAACAGTACATTTCAATAATGGCAAAAAAAACGAATGCCAGTCGAAAAAAAGTAGTAATGGCCTTTCTACTTTTGTTTGCGCCGGCTTTTTTCTTGGTCTTTTTTTCAACTCGAAGTTGTTCTAATAACTTCAAAGAATTAGATGATTTCGGCCTGGCAAAGGAATATTCTTTTATTGATACAAAAGGTAAAAAACGTACCTCTAAAGATTTTGAAGGTGACATCGTTCTCATAACAACCTTACAGGAGACTTGTCCTGATGATTGTGCAATATTGTTCTTCAACTTACAACAAGCAATTTATCAACACATATATACCAACAAGCGTAAAAAGCTCAAACAAGTTCGGATTATTTCATTCGCAACAGACGGTGAAGGAAACCCACTAGAAGATGTCACGACGATTGATGAGATGCTAAAAGATCGTGTCCCAAATTACGATCCTGAAACGTGGATTTTGGCCAAAGGTGATGCAAGAACCGTTTATAATTTTGAACGAAATAACCAAAATCTATTGCAAGAGGGCGATGAGTTTTATGGCGGACAAGCTTTTCAAGAGTTAATCCTTTTGTTAGACAAGAAAAATCATCTACGCATGGTGCTGAGAGGAGACGAAGAAGGAATGATTCGTCGAATGAAGGAACACGTTGCTTTGTTGCAAAAACAATACGATAAAGAAGCGGCCAAAAAATGAAAGAATTCTTAATTGTCAGTTTTATCTTATTCTCCCTTTTTTCATGCAAAGACGACTACTCCCCTTTACCCAAATTAGGTGATATTGATGTGGAGTATTCAACAGTGAACGGAAAAGAAATTACAGACACGATATATCCAAAAATGATTGATTTCATGTATTTGAACCAAGATTCGGTTCTCGTGCATTCCAAACAGATGAAAGATAAAATTTGGGTAGCTGATTTCTTTTTTACATCGTGCCCAACGATTTGTCCGAAAATGACGGCCCAAATGAATCGTTTGAATAAAAATCTTTCTGACCTTTCCGATCAGATTCAATTCATGTCCTTTTCTATCAACCCGAAAAAAGACAGCCCAAGTGTATTGAGAAAGTACATCAAGAAAAAAGGAGTGACAGCTAAAAACTGGTATTTCTTTACAGGAGACGAAGATAAAACGCATGAACTAGGTATCAAACATTTTAAACTCTTCGCTGGTCAAGACGAAGCTTCCGCTGGAGGATACGCGCATTCGCCAGCATTTACTTTGGTAGATAAGGAAGGTTATGTTCGTGGCGTATATATCGGAACAGACCCAAAAGAAGTAGACCGACTGGGAAAAGACATTCGATTATTGTTAAAACACGAATATGGCATTGATGGATCCAAATAGTAAAAAGGTAACAAACCTCATAAAAATTGTATCAATTGCGATACCAATTGTTGTCGCACTCTTATTTGGAATCCAGATAAAAGGTGTTGACACCTCTTTCTTGCCGCCTGTTTATGCCGTGATCAACGGTTGTACAGCAGTTCTTCTTATTGCGGCGTTGATTGCAATTAAAACAAAAAACATGCGCATTCATCGTGCTTTGATTCGGTTTTGTCTGCTCCTCTCGCTCGTTTTCTTGGTATTATATGTTACATATCACATGACGAGCAAATCAACTGAATATGGAGGCGAATATAGGCAGTTTTACTATCCTCTTTTGATTTCACACATCTTACTAAGCATAGCTGTAGTTCCTATAGTTTTATATACTTATCTTTTTGCTTGGCAAGGGAAATTTGCGAAACACAAAAAATGGACTCGCTTCGCATGGCCAATTTGGTTTTATGTAGCCGTTTCGGGTGTATTGGTCTTTTGGATGATTTCGCCGTATTACGGAAGTTAATCGGCCCTATAGTATCTGACTATTTTATTGCTTTCTTTATAGAAAATAAAATCAAATAAATATCTAAAGCTCTGATTTTTAATTGGATTTGGATTTTATTGGTTAAATTTGGTAGCTACGACATAATCAAAAAAGACCAATAATTTCGATTGTGCGAAACAAGTAAAATAGGCGATTAAGCACGATCTATAACTATCAAGAATGGTAGGATTATAAATTCCGAATAGTCAAATTCGCAATTCAACCATTCGTAATTCGTAATTTCGCCCCATGACATACGACATCGTAAAATCTTTGCACATCATTTTTGTAGTTAGCTGGTTCGCTGGATTATTTTACATGCCTCGTTTATTCATTTATCATACGGAAGCGCAAGAAAAAGACAAAGCAGTTAAAAAAGTCTTAAGCGATCAATTCAAGATAATGGAGAAAAAGCTATGGTGGATTATCACAACCCCAGCCATGGTTCTAACTCTCATTTTTGGAACTTGGATGTTAATCCTTAATCCCACTCTTCTGGAACAAGGATGGATGCACACCAAACTCGCCTTCGTCGTCTTTCTTCTGATATACCATTTTGTTTCCCAACGATTGATGTTTCAAATGGCAGAAGGAATCTTCAAGTGGAAATCGAAGCATTTGCGGTTGTGGAATGAAGCGGCTACTCTTTGTTTGGTAGCGATTATTTTCCTCGTTGAATTACAAAACAGAATGCCCTGGTGGAAAGCGACGTTTTACTTTTTTCTTGTCGCAATAAGCTTGATGTTGTTGATCAAATTATATAAGAAAATTAGCAAAAAGTAATTAGTTGAAATCTGTAACTCGGAACTCTAAATCCTTCACCTTTAGCACTTTTGAACCTTTGTTGTAGAAGAATAAATTAAATCCATTCTCTCCATTTTTAACCTGAGGTAGAGGCGTATAAAATTCAATAGTTTGCCAAGCCTTTCCTTCCTCCAAATTTTCATGAATCGGATAAGAATAATACAGTGCATTTTCATTTTTATCGTTCACGACTATTACTACAAACGCCTCCTTTTTTCCGTTCATTTTAACTTTCATCGCAGCACTTAAAATAGTCGGTCCTTCCGTGAGTTTCGACCAATTCGTTTTCACATAAGAAGCTCCATACTCTATCTTTTCGTCGAGAAACAGATAACCTTGGCCAAAAGAATCCATGCCTACTGTCAACTTCGACCAATTGGGGTTCTCCTTTTTACGAGTCGAAAACTTCTCGTACAGTATCGGTTTCCTATTTTTCAAGCCCATGAAATCAATAACCGATTGTACTTTGGGCGTTTTTCTTTTTCGGCAAAGCGTCAGTTTTCCATTGCTTGATATATATTCCCAACCATCGAGTAATTCAGGCAGAATCGGAAGGTCTCGAGAATAGAAATATTGATTCTGAAACACAACATAATCCCATCCCCACGATTGCGAATTCTTTAAGATTTGTTCCGAAAGTCGGTGTGTGGTGAATCCTTTACGTTTCATGAAAATGAAAGGTGTATTGGGTGTTGGCGATGCAATTACGAGAATTTTATCTGTCCGTTTTACACCTTGTTTGTCAAGCCAAAGGTCCGACCCTTTAAAATCATCAACACCTGCTTTGAACTCCGCTAAAACGTACTTTTCAGTGCGATCTTGAACCAAAGTATTGGCACTTAGGAAACAGAGTAGTGTGACTCCACTTGCAAGACCCAAGCTGATTCCTTTCCAAGGTCTTTTTGTGATAATTGGGAGAAAGGCCAACATCAAAATCAAAACGACTAAAATGGGCAAAAACAACGTATCGAGAAAATAATAATCGTGCACATTCATTTGACCAAACATGAAAAAGAAGAACAAAAGTGTGCCGATAAAATAGAACGACAAAAAGAGCATCAAATGTTGATACTCAGTTCCGAATTTTGATTTTAAACGAAGCTTTGTCCAAACAACCACGATGATTGCAACCAGTAAAATCAAATAATGATAAAGGGAAAGATAGGTCAAAACCAAATTGTCCCAAATCTGCTTGGAAATTTCAATGAATTGAGCAAAATCTTTGGCCGGCAGCAAATGAAACAGGAAGAGAGAACCGTAATTATTTCTCAAATATCCATTGTATATCATGTAGCCGATTATGGCCCCAAATCCAAGTAAAACGGCGGGCAATTTGTTCCAAAATTTTGTTTGCCGTTTTGCCATTCGGATGAGTTCGACACCCAAAACAGCGATAAAGGGAATAACAAATGTTGTACGACTCAAGGCGGCTAAAATGAAAAAGAAAACTGCCCAATTCCAAGTCTTCGTCTTTCCGTTCATCAAGAATTTGACGTACAAATAAATACCAAGTATTGCATTTGCCAAGGACGGAATGGTCGGTAGAAAACCAACTTGATAAAACAAAAACACAGGAGAACTTGCACCAAATAAAGTCACGAAAACCGATCGCCAAATATTACCTGTCAACAAGTAAGATAGCCTGAATAAAAAGAACAAACCAATAACTCCATACAGAAAAATATAGGATCGAAACACCCACGGACTATCGGTTCCAAGCAATTTCATAGCACAAGCCACAGTAAAATCATGAATAGGAAAATCTACGGCGGTTCGAGTCGTTTCTTGCTCCGTTTGCCAATCGTTTGGATATTGGTGATTGAACACCAAAGCTTCGGGTTTGAAAAAATTCAGATCGTTATTTTGAAATCCTTCAGCCAAAGCGTATCGATCGGATTGCGCCCAAGCATGCGTGTAAATCGGATAATCATTCAATCTTTTCCCATTGAAAAAGAGGCCAATCGACAACAACAAGCCAATCATGGCGAGCTGTACTCCTATCTTAATCGTGCCTTTTTTCAAAATATTTCTTCCACTTTTCTACAACAAACTTATCGTTTTATTTTTTGAAAAGCATCTCGTGAGGCAAATGGAATCGACTTCTCAATAAAGTGACTATTTTTGTTTAAAATCATTTTGCCATGTACAACAACATTCTTGTCGAAGAAAAAGAAGGATACCAAATCATTACGATCAATCGTCCGAATCAACTGAACGCTTTGAATAGCGAAACGATTAAAGAATTGAACTCAGCTTTTACCGCTGCCAACAACAATGCTAAAACAGGAGCAGTAATCATCACTGGTTCTGGAGAAAAAGCATTTGTTGCTGGAGCCGATATCAAAGAATTTGCAGAATTTAATGTTGAAGAGGGAAAAGAATTAGCCCGAAAAGGACAAGAGATTTTGTTCGATTTTGTCGAAAACATGTCTATTCCGGTTATTGCCGCAGTCAACGGTTTTGCCCTTGGTGGAGGATTGGAACTAGCGATGTGTTCACATATCAGAGTGGCCAGTTCGAACGCTAGAATGGGATTGCCTGAAGTTTCTTTAGGTGTAATTCCAGGGTATGGTGGAACGCAACGATTGGCGAATTCAGTCGGACGTGGAAAAGCAAATGAAATGGTTTTCACTGCAGGAATGATCAACGCTGAAGACGCTTTGAAATGGGGATTGGTGAACGATGTTGTGGAACAAAATGACCTCATCTCAACTTGCGAAAAAATCGTTGGAAAAATATTAAACAACTCAAAATCGGCGATTAGTTCAGCCATTAGAGCTGTCAACGCCAACTTCGAAGAAGGCGTAGACGGATACAAAAAAGAGATCGCTGAATTCGGCATCTGTTTCGGCACACCAGATTTCAAAGAGGGTACGAGCGCATTTTCAGAAAAAAGAAAACCAAACTTCCGCCAATAATGTCCAACCCAATCAAAAAACTTGTCGGACAAACTGCCATTTATGGCTTACCTAGCATTGTTGGGCGTTTTTTGAATTTTTTGTTAGTTCCTGTTTACACTCTAGTTCTTCCCGTTTCTGCATACGGTGACGTGTCTGAATTATACGCCTATGTTGCCTTTTTAATCGTGTTTTTGACCTTTGGAATGGAAACTGCCTACTTTCATTTTCTCCAGAAAAGAGAAGATAAAGAAGGTGTTTTCAATTCAAGTTTTCTGACAGTTTTGATATTGAACACTACATTTCTGGTGCTTTTGCTTTTGCTCTACCAACCCCTTGCCATCGCTACATTATTTGAAAATCATCCCGAATACATTGTCCTTCTAGGTATTATCGTCTGTATTGATGCCGTTTCAGCCTTGCCTCTGGCAAAGCTTCGTGCCCAAGAAAAATCCGTTAAATTCGCAACGATACAAATGAGCAGTATTTTGGTCAATATTAGCTTAAATCTGTTCTTGTTATTCTTTTTGCTTGACGAGAACGATCCTGAAAAAGGAGTTCTGTATATTTTGATTGCTAACCTAGTTGCATCTGCCGTTAAGCCAATTGCTCTTTTCAAAGATTTCATAGCCATTCAATGGAAATTCGACACCGACCTGATAAAAGAAATGGTCTTTTACGCATTTCCACTGATGATAGCCGGAATGGCAGGAATCGTTAACGAAACCATCGATCGGATTCTTTTGAAACAAACCCTTTATCGAGATACGCCAGAATCGCTTTTGCACGCATCAGAACAAGTCGGAATTTACAGTGCGAATTACAAACTCGCTATGTTGGTGACTATTTTTCTGCAAGCGTATCGTTACGCGGCAGAGCCTTTCTTTTTTTCCCAAAGTAAGAGTGCAGATAGAGACAAACAGTATCGCCATATCATGAATTATTTGGTGGCCGTTTTGTGCGTGGTCTTTTTGTTGGTGACACTGAACATTGACTTTTTCAAAGGATTTATCCGAAATGAGGCATACTACGTTGGCTTGGATGTCGTTCCTATCCTTTTGTTGGCGAATATTTTTCTCGGTATTTACATCAATCAAAGTATTTGGTACAAGCTTTCTGGTCAAACACGATTCGGGGCTTTTATCGCAATTGGTGGTGCAACATTAACGATCATCATAAACGTGATGTTCATTCCAGACTACGGCTACATGGCTTGTGCTTGGGCTACTTTAATTGTTTACGCAGTCCAGACTGTAGCTTCTTTTGTGCTCTCTCGAAAATATTATCCGATTAAATACAACGTGCGAAAATTCTTTCTGTACATGGGCATTGCGTTGTTGTTTTTCTTCATTGGTACGCGGTTCAATTTCGACAACAATATCTTGAAATACTTCTCGCGCAATTTATTGTTGTTGGTGTTTATCGGATTAATTTGGTTAATGGAAAAGCCGAAGAAAAAGGAAAAATTAACCGTTTAGCGAAATCCACTTTTTCATGTTGATTAACGCTTTGTACTTCTGCGACAAGCAACGGATAACCAACAAAATTTCTTATTTTTGATTCCTATTAACGAATGAATGAAAGTAAAAATCATCAACTCTTCTGAGCATGCTTTACCAGCTTATGAAACTTCAAGTAGTGCTGGGTTGGACGTACGTGCAAATTTGACGGAAAGTATCACGATGAAACCGCTCGAAAGAGCATTGATTAAAACAGGTCTTTTTCTTGAAATTCCGCATGGATTCGAGTGTCAAGTTCGCCCTCGAAGTGGATTGGCGTATAAAAAAGGATTGACTGTTTTAAATTCACCAGGTACTATCGATGCAGATTATCGTGGCGAAGTGGGGGTGATTTTAATCAATCTTTCTTCAGAAGAAGTGGTGATAGAAAATGGTGAGCGCATTGCACAACTTGTTTTTGCACAAGTAGAACAGGCAGAATGGCTCGAAACAGAAGTATTAAGTGTAACAGAGCGCGGTGCTGGCGGATTTGGTAGCACAGGCGTGAAATAGAAAAGAATGAAATTAATTATACCCATGGCAGGACGCGGTAGTCGTCTTCGTCCACATACGTTAACAGTTCCCAAACCTTTAGTTCCTGTTGGCGGAAAACCGATTGTTCACCGTTTGGTAGAAGATCTTGCAGCAAGTTGTCCGGAAAAAATAGATGAAATTGGTTTCATCATTGGCGATTTCGGGAAAGAAGTGGAAACAGAATTGTTAGCCATTGCAGCGCAATTGGGGGCAAAAGGGTCAATACATTATCAAACTGAACCTTTGGGGACGGCGCATGCTGTATTGTGTGCAAAAGAATTACTTACGGGTCCAGTTACGATTGCATTTGCAGATACATTGTTCAAAGCCAATTTTAAAATTGATGCGACAGATGAAGGAATTCTTTACGTTAGTCAAATTGAAGACCCAAGTGCATTTGGCGTTGTAAAAATGAACGAAGCGGGAGAAATTGTTGACTTCGTTGAGAAACCGCAGACTTTTGTTTCTGATTTAGCCATGATTGGTATTTATTATTTCAAGAAAGGCGAAGATCTTTTGACGGAATTAAACTATTTGATCGACAACGATGTTATCAAAAGTGGGGAATATCAATTGCCTGATGCATTGCGCAGATTGACGGGAAAAGGTGTTAAATTTAAACCAGGAAAAGTAGAAGAATGGTTGGATTGCGGAAATAAGGCAGTAACAGTTCACACCAATCAGCGCGTTTTGGAGTATGATAAAGCAGCGGGTAAGAAGATGAAAGCTGATTCAGCTCAAGTATCCGATTCGATTATTCATGAGCCTTGCTTCATTGGAGAAAACGTAATTATCGACAATTCGATTATCGGTCCGCACGTTTCTTTAGGAAAAGGCACGAAGGTTGTTAACTCAATTGTCGTCAATACAAATGTGCAGAACGAGACAGAAATTTTAAATGCCATTTTGAAGGATTCAATGATAGGATCAAAAGTAAAGTATATCGGTAAGGTAAACGACATAAGTCTTGGCGATTTTTCAACTATGGAATAAATGAACAGAATATACATCCTCCTTATTTTTTCTTTGACACTTGTTTTCGCATCATGTGGGAGCAAGAAAAATACTGAATCGAGCAAGTCCGATATCAATGGAAAATTGGATTATGTATACATTCAAAAATTTCATGAAGGTGTTCGCCTAAAATCGAAAGGACAAACCAAAGAGGCGATTTTGGTTTTCGAAGAATGCTTAACCATGCGCCCAAATGACGATGCTTCTTATTTTGCTCTTTCACAACTGTACATGTTGGACGAAAATTTGCAAAAATCCGGTGAAGCCATACAAAAAGCGGCTAAAATTGACCCGAAAAACAAGTACTATATTTCTGAACTGGCTTATTTCTGCATTGAACAAGAGAAGTTTGGTTTGGCGGTAGAGCAATTTGAAAAACTAGTCAAAGCAGAACCAAGAAATCCAGAATATTTATATCCATATGCCGAATGTTTGGTAAGAGTAGGAAAAACTGAAGCGGCAATCAATGCTTTGACGAAAACAGAAGATCAATTGGGTGTTATTCCAGAAATTTCTATACAAAAATTTCAACTATACCAACAAATTAAGCAACCCCAAAAAGGGCTAGCTGAAATCGAAAAAGCGAGAGAAACCTATCCAGATGACCCTCAATTGCTTTCCACTTTAGTCGATTATTATTTAAATTCAGGACAAGAAGCCAAGGCGATAGAAACACTTGAAACCCTATCAAAAGCGGACGATGCAAATGGACGAGTTCATCTTTTTCTTGCCGATATGTATCGCCGTAAAGGCAATATGAATTTGTTTTATGAATCGGCTAAAAAAGCAATGGCTTGTGATGGTGTAGATTTGGACACGAAAACTCAGTTTCTTTCCTCTGTGCAAAATGGTGGAAACAAATTGGACCCTAGAGCAATGGAATTGGCTGAAGCTTTCGCGCAAAAGCACCCAGATAGTGCAAAACCGTTCTCGATTCTTGGTGATTTTCAATTGTCTGTTGGAAATGAGAAAGACGCTTTAGACAACTACCGAAAAGCATTAGAATACGAAAAAAGCGCCTCTTCTTTGTGGAATCAAGTTCTTCTGATGGAGTACCAATCCCAACGCTTCACTGATTTGGAAAAAGACAGTAAAGAAAGCTTAAAATATTTCCCCAATATGCCGACTTTTTATCTTTTGAATGGAGTGGCGAATATTCAGCTTAAAAAGTATGATGAAGCCATAACAAACTTGGAGATTGGGCGTGAATACATAACAGGCGATAATTCCATGAAGGCCGAATTTTATGGTCAGTTAGGAGAAGCTTATTTTGGCAAAAAAGACTACAAACAAGGGAATGATTGGTACGATAAAGCCATGAAAGCAGATACAAGAAGCACCTTGATTCTGAATAATTATGCCTATCGATTGGCGATTAGTAAAATTGAGTTGGACAAAGCAGAAACACTTATTCTTCAGGCCATTGAGCGTTCAGCTGGTCAACCAAATTTTATAGACACCTATGGATTTATTCTCTTTCAAAAAGGAGATTACACAAATGCTTTGAAACAATTTGAAAAATCGTACGGATTGGATCATACAGACAAAGTAACCGCCGAACATTTGGGCGATGCTTACATTAAGTTGAACAAACCACAAGAGGCGCAAAAATATTGGAGCAAGGCCAAGGAGTTGGGGTCACAAAATAGAATCTTGGACAAAAAAATAGCAAATTCTCAATTTTATGAACCAGAGCTTTAAACTTCTTTTTATAGGTCTCATTCTTTTGAGTTCTTGTGCCAAACGGCTCACTGAAACGGATTTACCTAAAGTAAAACGCGTGAAAACCCCAGAATTAGTAGCCAAACTTGACTCTATGTCGAAAATTCGTCCAAATTCATTTTATTCAAAAATATCCACAAAATATAGTGATACCACACAAAGCATTTCTGTGAAAACATCCTTGCGTATGATTTCCGATAGCGCCTTGAACATGATTGTAACCTACGCGGCAATTCCAGTCGTGAATGCTATTATAACAAAGGATAGTCTGAAAGTGGTCAATAAACGAGAAAAATGTTTGGTGCTCACAGATATGGAATACGTTAAGGATAATTTTGGTGTGGACTTCACTTTTAAAAATTTGGAGGAAATCATTTTGGGCATTCCTTTGGATTATGACACCACTCAAAAATACTTTCAAATAAACGATCCGCACCGAAATATAATTTCTTCCCATCGAAAAAGACGCCTACGCAAAAACGATCGCTTGGTTAAAGATGATGATGATATAGCTGTTGAGTACTTTATTAATCCAAATTTAAGGCAATTGGATGGTTTAAAAATCATAAGTGCTTCAGATACTACGAGTATAGATGTGAGCTATAAAACATGGCAATTTGTAAACGGAATAAACGTTCCTGAAGAAGTTATTATTCGAGTTAGTACGCCAAGGAATAACCTTTTGATGGAATTGTCGTACAGTAAAGTAGCGGTGAATGAACCCGTAGTATTGTATTTTATTGTTCCAGAGGGATATGAAGAGTGTGAGTAAATATTTGGTATTATTTTTGGCTTTAATAAGCCTGAATTTGAACGCTCAAAATTCTAGTAAGAAATTACGCAAAGAACAAGATATTCTTGAGCAAAAGCTTAAAAACACCCAACTTCTCCTAACGAAAACCAAAGGAGACAAAGCGGCTTCATTAAACGAATTACAAATCATCAACAACCAAGTGCGTTTTCGCGAAGAATTGGTGCGAAATTTTGACCGTCAAGTTCGCGGTGCGGATTTAAGTATGCGCGAAAAAAGAGAACAAATTCGAGAACTGAACAAGAAAGTAGAGCGCCTCAAGAAGCAATACAAAAAACTAGTTATTTACGCATACAAACACAGAAGTAAGTTCAACAAACTGATGTTCATCTTTTCTTCCGACTCGTACTACGAAGCCTTGAAAAGAAATAAATATTTGGGCAAACTAGCTGAAATTCAGAAGAAGCAATACCTTATTATCAAACAACATCAAGGTCTAATCAATCGTGAAATTGACAATGTTAAAATTGAAAAAGACAACAAATTGGTGGTACTTGGTGAAAAGCAAAAAGAGCGAGAAGCCATTCTAGTGGATAAAAGAAAACAAGAGCTCGTTTATATCCAATTCAAAAAAGAAGAAGCAAGCTTACTGGCTGAAATGAAGCAAGATCAGCGGCGAAAAGAAGCGATTAGTCGTCAAATTGATGCGGCCATAAAACGTGAGATAGCTGCGGCAGAAAAAAAAAGAAAGGAAGAAGAAGCGAAAGCTTTGGCATTGGCCGAACAAAAAGCACGTGAAGAAGAGGCGAGAAGAAAAGCAGAAGCCAAAAACACGAAAACAACCAAAACGCCAACGCCCAAACCTACAGTCACACTCCCTTCTACAAACGAAGCGACTTTGGTTGGAAAAAGTTTTGAAGCCAATAGAGGAAGACTCCCTTGGCCTGTTTTGAAAGGAACAGTAACAGAAAATTATGGCAAGAATCCGCATCCAACTTTCGAAAACGTATTTACAAACAACAATGGAATCGATATTTCCGCATTTAAAAATTCAGCCGTTAGAGCAGTTTTTGAAGGCGAAGTAACCAGTGTGTTGAATATTCCAGGTGCTGGTAAAGTGGTCATCTTAAAGCATGGAAATTACCGAACGGTGTATAGTAATTTACAAACGACTAGTGTTTCAATCGGAGATAAAGTAACGACAAAAGAAAACATTGGAACCTTATTGGTGAAAGAAGGAAATAGCTTATCCGTTCTTCATTTTGAAGTACATCAAGTATACGGAGGAAACGTACAAAGTTTGAATCCTGTGATTTGGATTACACGTTAGTGTTCTCTTTCTAAATTTTCCTTGTAGAATTGATATAGCTCAAATTGAGCTCTGAATTGAGGTTTCGTGCCGGATCTTCGGTAACGGTTTTTCATCTTCTTATCTAAGAACCTCGACTTCACATTTCCTTTCCATTGATAATTGAAAATCAAATCTAGTTCTTTTTTGAGATCTTCATCGTAAACAGGACAGGTAACTTCAATCCGATTATCTAAATTTCTTTCCATCCAATCAGCACTCGAAAGAAAGTACAACGGGTTCTTATTGTTGCCAAAAATCATAAATCGTGCGTGTTCTAAATATCGATCAACTATGCTCACGACTTGTATTTTCTCACTCACCCCTTTTACTTTCGGCACTATACAGCTAATTCCGCGGACAATCATTCTGACCTTCACTCCCGAATTACTTGCTTCGTACAATTTCATTATTAATTCTTCATCGACCAAGTTGTTAATTTTGATTCGTATAAATGCTTTCTTCCCTGCTTCAGCAATTTTAATTTCGTTGTCGATCAATTCCATTATTCTCGATCGAGTATTAAAAGGAGAGACGATCAAATGTTGAAAGTCGCAAGGTGTCTTTCCATTCTCAATAAATTCGAATACTTTTTCAACTTCGAAGGCTATATTTTTATCGGCCGTAAGAAGTGCCATATCACCATATGCTTTGGCCGTTCCTTCATGAAAATTACCCGTGCCGATATAACTGACAACCTGCTCCTCCTCATCTTTGTATCGTTTAATTTGCAAGAGTTTCGAATGAATTTTCCGCTTTGGGGCTCCAAAAAGAACGTGGGCTCCATCTTCTTTTAATCGTTCTGACCAAAATAGATTGTTCACCTCATCAAACCGGGCTTGAAGTTCAAAAATTACCGTCACTTCCTTTCCATTGCTTATGGCAGAACGCAATGCTTTCAATATTTGCGAATCCTGCGCAACGCGGTAAACATTCAGTTTTATCGAATTCACTTTGGGGTCGATTGCCGCTTCACGAAGCAAATCAACGACATAGGTAAAGCGTTGATAAGGGAAATGCAGTAATATATCTTTGTCCAAAACCGCATTGAAAATACTACGACTTTGATCCAGTCTTCGATGTTTCAATGGAGGCATTTCGGGGTAAACGAACTCCGAATTTCCAAAATCGGGAAAAGAGCGGAAATCTTTGAAATTGTGGTATTTCCCGCCAGCCACAGTGTTAACCCCTTTTTTTAATTTTAAGCCTTTTAAAAGATAGTCCAAAAGGTCTTCTGGCATTTTATGATCGTAAACAAACCGAACGGGATCCCCTTTTTTTCTCAATTTGACACTTTTCTCAATTTTATCGAAAAAAGAAACCGAAATATCATCGTCTATATCCAATTCCGCATCTCGGGCAAACTTAAAGGTGAATGCAGCAATTTTCTTGAACTTAAAAATGCTATAAATCGAACGAAAATTCAGACGAATAATGTCATCTATCATAATGATTTTTGTCATCTCACCTTCTTTCATTTCGTAGAATCGAGAAACCTCAGTAGGTATTTGAACTACAGCATAACGCACTTTTTCATCATCCGAATACGTCATTTTCACCGCCAAATAGATTCGGTAATCTAGCAAGCGAGGAAAATGCGTGTTTTCATCTAAAATTATAGGAACAATCGCATGTCTTAACTTCTCTTCATAAAAAGATTGAAGTTCCTCTTTCTGTTCAAGTGTCAAATCCTTCTCTATAATATGAAAGACGTTGTAATCGCTAAAGTCTTTTAATATTTTCCGATATGCCCATTCGAAGCTTTTCTGTTGAGCAATTACCACGTCCATTATCTTTTCGAGCAGCTTTTCTGGGGATCCTTCGAAGCCATCAATTTTTGAGTTGCCAACCAAATGCATTCTCCGTAGGTTGGCGACCCGTACACGATAAAACTCATCTAAATTATTGGAATAGATTCCCAAAAAACGAATGCGTTCCACCAACGGAACCTTCTTGTCCATCGCTTCCTGTAGCACTCTTTCATTGAAAGAAAGCCAGCTTAATTCGCGATTGTGTAATAATGTCATAATAATCTCTATCTATAAAATTACTACAAACAGAAAAGCCATCCTATTTTTGGATGGCTTTCGTTGACTAAACTTTCATTCCTTTAACGACTCTGTCTTTTCGTTTGGTGCGATTGGATTTTTTCACTTTAACCAATAGGTAAGCATTACCGCTTGATGCCGTTGCTGTATATTGTTCTTTATCGCCATAGCTAATTTGACCTTTTTGTTGCCAATCTGCTTGGAAATAATACTTTCCTGCATCCATATTCGGACGAGTTGCAAAAGTGATAAATTTACCTGCACCAGTTTCAAAACGAATCAAAACTGAACCATTGTCGGCCGTTTCTTCCAAAACACACTTCGTTCTAGGCAAGATAATGATACGATCTTGTTCTTTAGAATTGGTACTTACGATAGTTCCATCTTGCGTTGTCCCGGATGAACCTTTCGAACTTGAGCGTTCCAATATGATTTCTGAAGACACGAAAAACTGAACATCTTTCATCGATTGATCGGTCAAATTGTATTCTTCTTTTAATGCTTTAGTGTAAGGTATTTTTACAGCACAACTGCCTAATATAGCAAGTGCAACGAGTGAAAAAATTATTCTTTTCATTTTTCTAAATTTTAGCAAAGATAAGGTTTAGGGTCATCCAAAGTTCATGCCACGACGAGTTTTTAGTAAAATCGTGTTAATTTTACTGTCCCTGTCGATAAGACATGGCGATTAAGAAGAAAATGAAATGTTGATTAAAAAATTTACGTTCAATGGATTTCAGGAAAACACTTACGTTCTCTCTGATACCAAAGGAAATTGTGTTATAGTGGACCCAGGTTGCTATGATAGGTACGAAGAAAATGAGCTAATTAAATATATCGCCGAAAACAAACTCAAGGTGAATGCCGTTTTAAACACGCACGCACATATTGATCATGTGTTGGGGAACCAATTTGTTTTGAGTCGCTTTCCTGTGCCTTTTTATTTGCACATGGATGATATTTCAACGCTTCAAACCATTCCTAACTACGCAAATTCATACGGATTCGACGGTTACAAGGCATCTCCCGCACCAACAGTCGTGCTAAAAGGCGGTGAGAATTTGAAATTTGGTGAAATTGAATTCAAAGTTCTACATACACCCGGACACGCACCAGGTCATGTAGTGTTTTACAACGAAAAAGAAAAAGTTGTGGTGAACGGAGACGTACTTTTCAAAGGAAGTTTTGGTCGTGTAGATTTGCCTGGTGGATCGATGAAAGTACTCAAGAAAACGATTTTCGATATTATGTTTGCTTTGCCAGATGATACGATCGTATTATGTGGACATGGTGATGATACAACGATTGGACACGAGAAAAAAACGAATTACATTAACGATTTTTAATGCGAATTGGCATCAATACACGGTTTTTGTTGAAAAACAAAATGGAAGGATTTGGTTGGTACACCTTCGAAATCTGTAAACGTTTGGTGGAGAAACACCCTGAGCATCAGTTTGTTTTCTTTTTTGACCGTGCTTTTGATCCTTCGTTTGTATTTGGGCCGAATGTTACTCCGGTAGTTCTCTTTCCTCCTGCTCGACATCCGATTTTATTCCGAATTTGGTTCGATTGGAGCATCCCAAAAGCACTTAAAAAACATAAGATTGATGTGTTCTTTTCTCCGGATGGTTATTTGTCATTAAGAACAATTATAAAACAGGTAGGCACGATTCACGATATAAATTTTGAGCATTTCCCCGAAGATATACCAAAAGGAGCTCGTAATTATTTACGTTCTTTTTTTTCTCGTTTTGCAAAAAAAGCTGCACATATTCTCACTGTTTCAGAATATTCCAAGCAGGACATCGCTAAAACATATGGGATTGTTCCTGATAAAATAACGGCTATTTGGAATGGGGCAAATCCAAAATTCCAGCCACCTTCGGAATCGGGTAGAATTGATATTCGGAAATTGCATTCGAACGAAAAACCCTATTTCTTATTTGTTGGTTCTTTACATCCAAGAAAAAATTTAAAAAGGTTGATGCAGGCATACGAGCACCTGCTAAGCGAAGAACCAGAAACCGAAAATGAATTGTTGATTGTTGGCACGGCGCTTTGGAAAGAAGAAAAGATAGATACATGGGTTTCGGAAGAAACGCTATGCAGAATACATTTTAAAGGACATTTGCCGCTTGACATCTTGACTAATATTGTAGCAGCCGCCGATATTTTCGTATACGTCCCTTATTTTGAAGGTTTCGGAATTCCTTTGGTGGAAGCGATGCATTGTGGCGTTCCGATTATTTCTGGAAACAAAACGAGTTTGCCCGAAGTGGCTGGTGATGCGGCGTTGTATTGTGATCCGTTTTCGGTGCTAGATATTGCTGAGAAAATGAAATTATTGGTAAGAGATCCTAATTTAAAGAAGGAGTTGAGCCAAAAAGGTTTGGTGCGGGCGAAGGAGTTTTCTTGGGATAAAGCGGCGGATGCTGTGTGGGAAGTGCTATCGGAAATATAAGCGGAGAGTCGCAGAGAGCGCAAAGGTAAAGTGAAATAACTAAATTTGAATTCAAAACACCCCGAAAATGCCCACAGAACGCCTCTGTCCTACTTGTAAAACTTGGAATACAGATCAAGATTTCTGTACTAAATGCAAGACCACTCTTTCTCCAGAAATTATTGAAGATAAAAGAGAGGAAGAACGCGAAAACCGAAGAATCAATACTCCCCCAACACCTCTTGATTCATTTTTGGATAAGTGGAAAAATAATCAATTCTTAGTGGTTAGGATTCTATATAAGATCGTCTACGCCATTTGGGTGATTTTCATGACAATAGCTGGTCTATTTGCCTATCTAGCTGCTTCGCCCAATGGTTAATAAAAAACTTTCGTGGTGGTTTTTCGGGTTAATGTCAGTGTATTTCGTCACCAGATTTTGCCGCACCTATTTCGAGGGAACTCCTGACTTTTTCAAATATCATTTTACTGATTTATTGTTTATTCCTACGGTTGCCACTTTCGCTCTGATTTTCGTGAGAGTATTCAAGAGGGATAATTCAATCACCGTATCTCCGTGGCTCATTGGGTTTCTTGTTCTTACAATGACGCTCTATTTCGAATGGTATTTACCTACTTTCAAAAGTCATGTTCATCCCTACACAAGCGATTGGAATGATGTTTTGATGTATGTTTTAGGTGGTGTTGAGTTTCTTTGGATTCAGTTCAAGTATTTTAGAAATTGATCTCCGAATAATGCTCGATTGGCTGTTGGCTGTTGGCTGTTGGCTGTTTAAGAGAACTAAGTCAAAACATCCCGACGGTTAGGCCAATAGCAAAAGCGTAACGACCCAAAAGCCAACAAACTTACTTCCCATTCCTTCTCCGCTCCTCCAACCATTTCGGTATAGGTTTATTCCCCTTATTTGGAAGTATAGGTTTTTTAGAATGCAGAGCTTGCGGCTCGTCTAATAATTTTTCAATCAACTCAGGACGATTTGCTTTTTGTAAAGATTTTCGGATATAATCACGGTTTTCTCGCTTGTACCAGAAGAAGAAACGACGTTGATTTAGTTTTTCTTCCTTGTCTTTCACCGTTTCGATAGGTTTCAAAGTATAAGGATGAACTCCCGCGTAATAAATCACGGTTGCAACGGTCATCGGTGTTGGTGTGAAATCTTGTACCTGTTCCAATTGGAAACCCATGTTCTTCGTTTCGGCAGCAAGGTTCGCCATATCATGTTCTTCACAACCTGGGTGAGAACTAATGAAATAAGGAATCAACTGCTGTTTCAATCCATGCTTTTCGGAAATCTTCTCGTATTTCTCCTTGAACTTATGAAAGTATTTGAACGAAGGTTTTCGCATCACACGAAGAGTCGCATCTGAAGTATGCTCTGGTGCGACTTTCAATCGACCACTGACATGACGCGTCACCACTTGCTCGATATACTCGTCGTGATTTCCGTCTGCATTGTTTTTGTTGAAGTCATCCACCAATAAATCGTAACGAATGCCAGAACCAATAAACGCCTTTTTCACCTTCGGATGCGCATCCACTTTTCGGTACAATTCCGTCATCGGTTTGTGCGAAGTATCCAAATTGCTGCAAATAACAGGGTGAATACAACTCGGACTCGTACATCGATCGCAAATTGCTTCCACCTTCCCTTTCATTTTGTACATGTTGGCAGATGGACCGCCCAAATCTGAAATATATCCTTTGAAGGTTGGGTCAGCAACTACTTGTTCCACTTCTTTCAAAATAGATTCCTCACTTCGTGAAGCGATAAATTTACCTTGGTGAGCGGAAATGGTACAAAACGAACATCCACCAAAACACCCTCGGTGCATGTTGATGGAAAACTTGATCATTTCGAAAGCTGGTATGCCGCCTCTATTTTTGTATTTCGGGTGTGGTGCCCTTGTGTATGGCATATCGAAAGAAGCGTCAATCTCCTTCTCGTCCATAGTTTTGTAAGGCGGATTGATGACCAAAGTTCGATTACCAATTTTCTGCGTTATCCGATTAGCTTGCCATTTATTGGATTCTACCTCAACCACCTTAAAATTAGCCGCATACTTGATTTTATCCTCCAAACATTCTTCATGCGAAGACAACTCCACCGATTCCCAATTCTTATTTCTTGGTAATTCTTCGCCTTCTTCTTGTAAAAAAGCGACTTGTTTCAAAGTCCGCAAATTTTCGAAAGGCACCCCTTTTTTCAGCAACTTCAATATTTCACGAAGCGGTTGATCGCCCATTCCGTAAACCAAAATATCGGCTTTGGAATCTTCTAGTATGCTTGGGAATAATTTGTCTGCCCAGTAATCGTAATGCGTAACCCGTCGTAATGAAGCTTCGATTCCGCCCAATAAAACGGGAACATCTGGATAAATTTCTTTTAATATTTTGCAATAAGCGGTACTCGCATAATCGGGACGAAAACCGGCTTGTCCTCCTGGCGTATAAGCATCCGTAGACCGCAATCGCTTGTTGGCAGTGTAGTGATTCACCATAGAATCCATACAACCAGCCGTAACACCGAAGAAATATTTAGGTTTTCCAAATTTCTTGAAATCACGCAAATCATCTTGCCAATTGGGTTGCGCTACAATACCGATTTTAAATCCTTCGGACTCGATAATTCGCCCAACGACCGCAGTTCCAAATGAAGGATGATCGACATAGGCATCGCCAGAAATGAGAACGACATCCAAGTCATTCCATCCGCGTTTATCAGCTTCTTTTTTGGTAATTGGTAACCAGTCTGTTATGGGGCGTTCGTCTATCACTTTGCAAAAGTACGGAAAAGGAGTGCAGTAGCGAAATTTAGATGTAGGGGTTGTATTAACCGCAAAGCGTTTTCTTCGAAGACTAACGCAAAGAAGTCGCTGAGAACGCTGAGCTTTAGTTAGTCTCTAAGCTCTCCGCGATACTCCGCGGTTAATATTCCATTCATTTTCCTGCGGATATTTTTGTACGTTTGCTTATATGCGAATTCTGTTATCAATGTTATTCACTTCTATCTTTCTCGCCTCCTGCGGTGATAAAAGCAAGGTCAATGATTTCGGGATTGGAATACATCGTCCCAATTCCATCATAGACAATCAGTTGATGTTCTCCTCATTTGAAGAAGAGTATTCCTTCCCGAATTGGTTCAATGATTCGCTGATTCTCGAAAAAAAAATCGCCAAGATTATCCGTAAAATTTATCCATTGGGCCGTAAAATTAAAGAATCTGATTCTTTGTCCGTTCTTCCTATCAAAACAGTTACCTACCAATTTGACAAGAAAGGAAAAATAAGTTTTGTTGAAATTATTTTGACACGAGACAACCAGGTGATAAGCACCCTTCAATTAAAATATGGTAGTTTGAATGAAAAAATTGGGTACGCACCGTTCACTATTGTTAAGAATGATGGTTTTTATACAAAAAAGGAGGAATCAACCGAAATTCCGATGTATGAGGTCAAAAAACTAACGGGCGATTATTTTCAATTTGCTTTGAAAAAAAGAGCGGAACAACTTTTTGTCATGAACGAAAACAAGAATTGGGGACCATTCCTAATCAATAAAAAATTACATCCCGCAGAAGAAGACAGACTTGTTTTGGGCAGTATGTTCCGCCCCTTAAAATCGTATTCAGTAGAAAACACGAACCAAGAATCGAAAGTTGAAAAATTCGAATACAGGAAAGATTTAATCACTGAGATTACATCCGTTGATTACCCTTTTCAATCCAAAAGGTCATTTCAATACGATAGACGCGGATATTGCACGAGTTATATCGATTCCTTGTTTTCGGAGGAAGAATTCCTTTCACGAACTATTTCAAAGTTCACCAACAACATGCAATTTTCGCCAACTCAAATAGCTCATGTCAAAGAAAGCATGAACGGCGAAAGCAGTTTTCACTTTTTGGAAGTATTCGAGTATGAATACAGAAATTAGCCTACCAATCTTTGTACTTATTATTGCTATTCAGTTAGTCTAATGCCGACATAGATGTGTAATGCTATGTTTTTACCCAACTATGTACAAAACTCAGTCGGTATTAACATCTGCATTCGTCTGAGAATCTTATTTTTGTAAAAAACATTCCAGATGGAAAAAGAAAAGGAAAATAGCTCCCTTCACGATATAAAAGTTGGTATTTCACTAGGTGATATTAACGGAATTGGTCCGGAAGTGGTCATTAAAGCATTAAGCGACAACCGCATTCTACAAGGATGTACGCCCATAATTTATGGCTCGACGAAAACCTTGAATACTATTCGCAAATCCATTCAAGGAGATGAAATCGTTTTTAACGGCTGCAAAGATGCGAGCGAAGCAAAACCAAAAAAAATCAACGTTGTCCAAATTTGGGACGAAGAACCGAACATTGAATTCGGACAAATCAACGAGACCGGTGGCAAATACGCGTTTCTATCCTTAGTAGGCGCAACAAAAGATTTAGCGGCAAATAAAATTGACGTTTTAGTAACGGCTCCTATTTCAAAAGAAACAATTGCCAAAGCTGGATTTCAATTTCCAGGACATACAGAATATTTAGCAGACATGTCGGGCGTGCCAGAGGCATTGATGATGATGATAGCGGACAAACTGCGTGTTGCATTGGTGACTAGTCATGTTCCTTTGAGTGAAGTTAGTGGAAGTTTAACCCGTGAAAAAATCACCGATAAAATAGAAGCCTTGAACCAAAGTTTACAGCGCGATTTTGGGATTCAACGTCCAAAAATTGCCGTACTTGGATTCAATCCACACGCTGGTGAAAACGGGAAAATGGGTTCAGAAGAAGCGGAAACTATTTTACCAGCAATCAACGCTGCGAAGACGAAAGACATTTTTGCTTACGGTCCTTTTCCGGCAGATGGACTTTTTGGTTCAGAATCATTGCACAAATACGACGCGATTTTGGCGATGTATCACGACCAAGGTTTAACCCCGTTCAAGGCTTTGGCTTTTGACCAAGGCGTTAATTTTACAGCAGGTTTACCTATCGTTCGAACGTCTCCAGATCATGGCACAGCTTTCGACATTGCCGGTCAGGACATGGCTTCAGCGCAATCTATGCGTTCAGCCATCTATGCGGCAATCGATATTTACAGAATGCAAAAAATGCTGAAAGAAGTGAGTGCTGATCCGTTGAAAATTAGCGTAAAAGAGAAGCGAAGAAATTATAATGTGGAGATGGAGTAAATGAAGTTTAAAAATAATCATTAAACTTTCGCTTCTTTAGAATAAAATAGTACCTTTGTCCTCCAATTTTTTAGACAGTGAGTAACACCAAACGTCCCTTTTCGGTCCCATTCGTAGGATTAAAAAACGGCAAACACGAGTTTGAGTTTGACATTGCTCAATCGTTCTTTGAAGAGTATGAATATTCAGGCATAGAAGATGCCAACGTGCAAGTTAAGTTTGTTCTTGACAAAAAAGACACCATTTTGGTTGGTGAGTTTTTTATTGAAGGACAAGTGGTTACCGCTTGCGATCGTTGTACAGATTCGCTAGAAGTGCCCGTGAATGCAGATTTTGTGCAGTATTTCAATTTCGGAACTGAAGATTCCGGAGACGATTCGCTGACCATTTTGCATCCAGATGAATATCAGATAGACGTGAAAGACCTCATTTATGAGTTTATCATTATTTCTTTACCGTCTCGCGCATTGCACCCAGAAGGGGAATGTAACGAGGAGATGAAGGCAGCGATGGAAAAACACATAGTGAATTTGAATAGCGACGATGACGATGATGAAGAAGAGGAGGACGATGACGATGACGATGATATTTCACCATGGTCGACTTTAAAAGATTTGAATTAAAAAAAGAATAATAAATAGTTAAAATGGCACATCCAAAACGCAAGATCTCGAAAACGAGACGAGACAAAAGAAGAACACACGTGAAAGCGGTTGCAGATAATATCGCAACATGCCCAACAACTGGTCAGCCGCATTTATTCCACCATGCTCACTGGCATGAAGGAAAATTGTACTACAAAGGTAAAGTAGTAGCTGAAAAAGAAGTTGCAGCATAAGCTGTATTACATAACTTCTTAAATGAGGATAGGAATAGATATATTGGGTGGTGATTTTGCTCCAGACGCGAACATAGCGGGAGCGATATTGGCACAAAAGGAACTTCCTCAAGACAGTAAAATAGTATTGATAGGCGACCAAGATCAAATCTTAGGTGGCCTTTCTGCTTTGAAGACAAATCCCGCAGATTTTGAAATTGTTCATGCGCCTGATACCATCACGATGAATGACCATCCGACCAAGGCAATTCCTTCAAAACCAAATAGTTCTATAGCTGTAGGATTTGATTTATTGAATTCAAAAAAGATCAATGCCTTCGCGAGCACAGGAAATACCGGTGCTATGTTGATTGGTTCTTTGTTTAAAATTGGTGCAATTGAAGGGATTTCACGTCCGTGTATTACATCAACACTTCCTCAAATAACAGGTAAGCAATCCATCCTTCTGGATGTTGGTTCAAACGCCGATTGCAAGCCAGAAACGTTGGTTTTATTCGCAAAATTGGGAGCACTTTATGCCAAGAATGTCTATCAGATTGGCAATCCACGTATTGCATTATTGAGCATAGGTGAAGAAGATCAGAAAGGCAACATGGTTACCATTGCTACAAATGCTCTTTTGCGTGAAGAAAAAGCGATGAATTTCATAGGCAATGTGGAAGGACGAGATTTATTTTCTGACACTGCAGACGTTATCGTTTGTGATGGATTTACAGGAAATGTTGTCCTCAAAGAGGCAGAAGGAATTTATAGCTTGATAAAGCAACGCGGAATCAAAGACGAATATTTCGATCGATTTAACTATGAAAATTACGGTGGAACTCCTATCTTGGGCGTCAAAGGCAACGTGATAATCGGACATGGTATTTCGAATGATATTGCCGTAAAAAACATGATAATTCATGCGTATGAGGTAGCTCAGTCTGAATTGGCGAGCAAAATCAATACTGCATTCAATTAAAAAATATGGGTAAAATTACTGCAGCAATCACAGGCGTTCACGGATATCTTCCTGAATATGTGATGACCAATGAAGAATTATCTAAAATAGTAGATACTTCTGACGAATGGATTCAGTCCCGAACGGGGATAAAAGAACGACGCATCATGAAAGACGGCGCGACTTCTGATATGGCCGCTCGTGCAGTAATCGCTCTACTGGAAAAGAAAAACATTGATCCATTGGATATTGATTTGGTCATTGTTGGAACAGTAACAGCTGATTATCCTTTCCCAAGCACGGCTAATTTAGTAGCTACAAAATGCGGGATGAATAACGCTTGGAGTTTTGATGCCAATGCCGCTTGTTCGGGTTTTCTATATGCTTTGGCGACTGGCTCACAATTTATCGAAACAGGTAAATACAAAAAAGTAATTGTTGTTGGTGCCGATATGATGTCTTCCATTATCGATTACGAAGACAGAACGACTTGTGTCATCTTTGGAGATGGTGCAGGTGCCGTTTTATTGGAACCAAACGAGGAAGGCATGGGACTTCAAGATTTTATGTTGCATTCGGACGGTTCAGGTGTCGATTATTTGATTCAACCAGGTGGTGGTTCAATCAACCCGCCAAGTCACAAAACTGTGGACGAAAGATTGCATTACGTGAAACAAGAAGGTAAACAAGTTTTCAAATTTGCGGTAACGAATATGGCTGAGGTTTCTGCTCAGATTATGGAGAAGAACAATCTTACTAGTGAAGATGTAAATTGGTTGGCACCTCACCAAGCCAATCTTCGTATAATTGATGCCACTGCAAATCGCATGGGATTACCACCAGAAAAAGTAATGATCAACATTCAGAAATACGGAAATACAACAGCAGGAACATTGCCACTTTGTTTGTGGGATTATGAATCTCAATTGAAAAAAGGAGATAACATTATCCTTTCAGCCTTTGGTGGCGGGTTTACTTGGGGTGCCATTTATTTAAAGTGGGCCTATTAAGAAAGATAATTATTTGTACTTTTAAATCCTTATTAAAATTGCTAAGATGAATATTCAAGAAATACAAGATTTAATAAAATTCGTTGCCAAGTCGCAAGTGAGTGAAGTAGAAATCGAAAAGAAAGACTTCAAAATCACGATCAAATCAGAAATGAAATCGAAAGGTGGTGGTAACGACCAACCCATTATTGTTCAAGCGGCGGCTCCGGCTCCATTGGCAATTCCAGCAGCGGCACCAGTTACAGCAGTGGCACCAGCAGTAGCAGCTCCTGAAGTGGCCTCAAACTTGATTGAGATTAAATCTCCGATGATTGGAACTTTCTATCGTTCATCAGGACCAGATAAAGACTTATTTGTTAATGTTGGTGACACTATCGGCGTGGGAGACACAGTATGTATCATCGAAGCGATGAAATTATTCAACGAGATCGAAGCAGAAGTCATAGGAAAAATCGTTAAGGTTCTAGTTGACGATGCAACTCCAGTTGAATACGATCAACCATTATTCTTGGTTGAACCAGCATAAGACTTTTACAATCGAATAGAAATATTCAATCAAAAAACTAAGGCATGTTTAAAAAAATATTGATTGCCAATAGAGGAGAAATAGCCTTACGCGTCATTCGCACGTGCAAAGAAATGGGCATTAAAACGGTTGCCGTTTATTCTACTGCAGACAAAGACAGTTTACCTGTTCGCTTTGCAGATGAAGCGGTATGTATCGGACCTCCCGAAAGTGCAAAATCTTATTTATCAATACCCAATATCATCGCAGCGGCAGAAATCACCAATGCAGATGCGATTCATCCAGGTTATGGTTTTCTTTCTGAGAACGAAAAATTCTCTAAGGTTTGTCAAGAGAACGGTATCAAATTTATTGGTGCTACACCTGAGCAAATATCGGGTATGGGTGATAAAGCGAATGCAAAAGCAACGATGATAAAAGCAGGAGTTCCTTGTATACCAGGTTCTGTTGGATTATTGAAGGATGCAGCTGATGCGAAAAAACAAGCGAAAGAAATCGTTTACCCTGTCATCATGAAAGCTACTGCTGGTGGTGGTGGAAAAGGGATGCGTATAGTTTGGAAAGAAGAAGATCTCGAAGAGTTGTGGAATTCTGCTCGGCAAGAATCTGCTGCCGCTTTTGGAAATGATGGTCTGTACATGGAAAAGTATATTGAAGAACCACGTCATATCGAAATTCAAATTGCTGGTGATAAGTTCGGAAACGCATGCCATTTATCGGAGAGAGATTGTTCTATTCAAAGACGTCATCAAAAACTGGTAGAAGAAACTCCTTCTCCATTTATGACGGATGAACTTCGTGAAAAAATGGGTGAAGCAGCTATCAAGGCAGCCAAAGCTGTTAAATACGAAGGAGTTGGAACCGTTGAGTTTTTAGTGGATAAAAATCGTGATTTCTATTTCATGGAAATGAATACACGAATCCAAGTAGAACATACGATTACGGAGGAAGTTATCAATTTTGACTTGATCAAAGAACAAATCAAATTGGCAGCAGGCGAAAAGATTTCTGGACAGAATTATTACCCAATGATGCACGCAATTCAGTGCCGTATCAACGCAGAAGACCCAGATCATGGTTTCCGTCCTTCTCCAGGAAGAATTACAGATTACCATTGTCCTGGCGGTCATGGTGTCCGAATTGACTCCCACGTTCACGCAGGATATACAATTCCACCAAATTACGATTCAATGATTTCAAAATTGATTGTCGTTGCACGAACACGTGACGAGGCTATTTTGAAAATGAAACGCGCATTAGGTGAATACATAATTGAAGGTATTAAAACAACTATTCCATTCCACGTTAAATTGATGGAAAACGAAGATTTTAATAAAGGAAATTTCACAACAGCATTTATGGATACTTTCAATTATTAAAATTCATAAAACATTACAAACTAAAAGGCTTTCCATTTATCGAGAGCCTTTTTTATGGTGTTAATTTTCGACAGAATCAATCGTTTCATTCTTTTCAGCATTTGCGTTGTAACTTTAAAACAAATTACAATGAAAAACAAAATTACAATAACGATTATTGCTTTTTCGTTTTCTGGACTTGTTGCTAATGCACAAGACTTTGGACTAAAAGCTGGGGTATGTATGAACTCATTACCAGGATTTGATGAATCTTTTAGCAGTTCGAGTAGCCGCAACGTCTACTCATCAGAAAGAAAAGGAACTTATCTGCTCTGGTTTACCGTTGGCGCTACATTTGAGAAACTCTACAACGATAGGATCGGTCTGGTGACCGGATTAACGTTTAGAAACGGAGGTGGTATAATCCATTCCGAACGTTCAGAGGCATCCATCGACCCTAATTATGTTTATTCCATGCAAGAAGTGGAGGATGGAAAGATCAAAATTCATTATATTGAAATCCCACTTCAAATGAAAGCCGTATGAAATGTGAAGGACCAAAAAATATATTGACTCTTCGGAGGTTATGTGGGCATGGCTCTATCTGGGGAATACAGCTACATGAGTAAAATGACACAAACCTTGAACGGCGAACCATCCAACTATTCTTATAAATCTGATCCAGAAAAACTCGAGTTTAGTTTCAGCGATGGTGACCTGCAATCATTGAATTATGGCATCAATCCAGGTCTTGGTGTTGAATTCAAAAAATTTCAACTGGAATTTACCTATAATATGGGCCTGAACTTTACCAGCGGCGATTAAAATCTTAAAAACCAGTCGTTTAACCTCATAATCGGTTATCGTGTTGAAAGAGATACATAAAGAACATTTCTATTTTAGGTTCAAAGCGTTAAAAAAAATGAATAATATTCTTTTATATTTTAAATCCATCCTACAATTTTCACTATCTTAAGTAAGAAAAGCGAATTACAACATGAACCAAGCAACCGATTTTGCTGAAAAATTTATTCATCAAACATCACAACCTGTATTCTTGACGGGAAAAGCAGGGACGGGAAAGACGACTTTTCTGCGCCATATTGTGGAATCAACGTATAAGCAAACGATAATTGTTGCACCAACTGGAATTGCAGCCTTAAATGCTGGCGGTGTTACCATCCATTCTTTTTTTCAATTGCCATTCGCCGGATTTATTCCAGATTTTAATGAAGACTTTCAAGTAAATGGCTCGGTAAAAATGGAATCCAAACGAAGCTTAATGCGTCATTTTAAAATGAATAAGGAACGTAAACAAATCATGCGGAATCTTGAATTGTTGATTATAGATGAGGTCAGTATGCTTCGTGCAGATTTGTTGGATGCGATAGATTGGTCTTTGCGAAATGTGCGCAATATCAACGAACCGTACGGGGGTGTTCAAGTTCTTTTCATTGGCGATTTATTTCAATTGCCCCCCATTATGAAACCACAAGAATGGTCGATTCTACACAAGTATTATTCAGGCATTCATTTTTTCAATGCACTGGTGATGCAAGAAAAACCACCTCTGTATATTGAGCTGAGTAAAATTTATCGCCAGCAAGATGACGCCTTTATTCAAATTCTGAACAACTTAAGAAACAACACCTTAACGAAAGAAAATATTGAGAAACTAAACAAGCATGTACAACCTAACTTCGATCCCACGAAAGAAGAAGGCTACATTACCTTGACCACCCACAATGCAAAAGCCGACGAGATGAATGCGTCTGCCCTCGCCGCCTTGAAAGGCAAATCAACTAAGTTTTTTGCTGAGGTTGTAGATGATTTTCCCAGTAATTTGTATCCCTTGGAGGAAACGATGGAATTGAAAATAGGTACTCAAGTAATGTTTATCAAAAATGATTTGAATCTTGAGAAGCGTTTTTACAACGGAAAAATGGCCATTGTTACCAAATTAAATGAAGATGAAATAATAGTAGAATGTATTGAAGATAAACAGGTTATCACTGTAGATACCTATGAATGGGAAAACGTAAAATATTCGACTAATTCCGATACTGGTGAAATTGAAGAAGAAGTAGTTGGAACTTTCGTTCAATATCCATTAAAATTGGCGTGGGCGATCACAGTGCACAAGAGTCAAGGTTTAACTTTCGACAAAGCAGTTCTTGAAGTTTCGCGCGTTTTTGCCCCTGGACAGGCATACGTCGCACTCTCTAGGCTCCGTTCTCTGGAAGGCTTGGTGTTATTATTGCCAATGAAAGTAAATGGATTACAGAACGATGAAAAGATTATTCAGTACTCTTCACAAGGTTATGATCTGGACAAATTACGCAGCTTTTTGGAAACAACGAGTAATAATTTTCTATTCGACACATTGCAGGGAACATTTGATTGGGTCGATCTTGCAAGTCAATGGCAGTCACATGAAGTGAGTTATATAGCCGCTGCGAAAAAATCGGAAAAGGCAAAAAATCATTCTTGGGCAGCGCTTCAAAAGCAGAATATTCAAAACACGCTTGAGCCCGCCCGAAAATTTAGAAATTTCATTCAAAATCAATTTGCTCAACAAAAAATAGACAAGAATTACATTTTGGAACGCACTGTTGCCGCAACAGATTATTTCTTGCCTCTTTTTGATTCAGTTTACTCTTCCGTTTTGAAAAAAATTGGAGAATTGAGCCGCCTGTCGAAAGTAAAAGATTACCAGGAGGAAATCTATGAATTGGAAGAATCTTTGCTTGAGGTAATTCTTCATCTTAAAAAGAGTAAAATAATTTTGGAAGCAAATGTGAATGGAATGAACCTCACGAAAAAATCCTTTCAAATTCCAGAAATTCAAAATTACAAATGGAACAAAACCGAGGCTATTCATCAGGAATTATTGAAAAATGCCGATATGTTTGCCGTGGCTGAAGACTTTCACGATGATGTTTTCGTTCGCCAAAAGGCAACAAAGAAATCCAAAGGGAAAAAGGAGCAGACGGCATCTACTTTCGAACAAACCTTCGATTTATACAAGGAAGGTATTTCAATTTCAGATATTGCTAAAAAACGAAAGTTAACAGAACGAACGATTTACGGTCATTTTGAAAAATTAATCATTCTCGAAAAAATTCAGGTGGATGACGTTGTGTCAGCTGAAGTTTTGGAGTTGTTGGATGACCGAATTAATATTCATGATGCAAAAAATCTCACTGAATTGAAAGAACAAGCCGGTGAAGATATAAGTTGGGACGATTTGAGATTGTATCGAGCGGAGTTGTTGCGGTAAAATTAATCTAACTCTTACAACACCTCTATCAACTTCACATCAAAAATCAAAACGGAATTCGCGGGTACCGAACCACTTGAATTTGTGCCATAGCCCAATGCAGATGGAATTAGCAAAATTCCTTCTCCTCCTTCGTTGAACTTTGGAATTCCTTCTGTCCAGCCTTGAATCACTTGTTTTAAGCTAAAGCTGGCGCCTGCAGCGGAACTTTCATCAAAGATACTTCCATCGGTGAAATAACCCCTGTAAGATACTTTAACGGATGAGTTTTCATTGCAACTTGCTCCTATTCCTTGTGTGTTCACCACATAATACAAACCAGTTCCGGTTGCAGTAGCATTCAAATTATTGTCGGCGATATATTGTATTAAAATATCGTCATCAATTTTGGCTTGTTCCGAAGAGGATACTTTTTTACAACCCACAAAAAGAATTGTGAGCAGAAAAAGCGAGAATATTATTTTCATTTCATTCCGATTAAAGTACAGACAAAGCAGCTTTATAATTTGGTTCATTCGCGATTTCAGGCACCAATTCCGTATGCAGAACGGATCCTTTTTCATCCAAAACAACAATTGCTCGAGCATGTAAGTTTTTGAATCCTCCGTCGATTAATTCTACTCCATAATCTCGGCCAAATTGACCAGTTGCAAAGTCCGAAACAGTAACAACATTTTCAATTCCTTCTGCCTCACAAAAACGCTTTTGTGCAAAAGGTAAGTCTCTAGAAACACAAACTACTTTCGTATTGTCCATTTCGGATGCCAATTTGTTGAATGCACGCACAGATGTTGCACATGTTCCGGTATCCACGCTTGGAAAAATATTTAAAATGACCCTTGACCCTTCCATTTCCATCAACGTTAGAACAGATAAATCGTTCTTTTTAAGGATGAATTCTTTTGCCTTCGACCCTACTGCTGGTAGGTTGCCTAATGTGTTGCACGGTGCTCCGCCTAATGCTACTTTTGCCATAATAAATTCTGGATTAAATAATTAATAATTTTTAATTGTGTGATTACGATATTCGTAATTCGCAATTTGTTTAAAGGCCTAACAAAACTGCATGTGGATCTTTCGCCCCAAACAACATGCGTTCTGGGTTTTCCAGCATCTCTTTTACTTTCACCAAGAAACTAACAGATTCCTTTCCATCGATGATTCTATGGTCATAAGAAAGTGCCAAATACATAATCGGACGAATATGAACCTCTCCATTAATTGCAACTGGACGTTCAACTATATTGTGCATTCCTAAAATTGCTGATTGTGGAGGATTGATAATTGGGGTTGACAACATTGACCCGAAAACTCCACCGTTTGTGATAGTGAATGTTCCGCCTGTCATTTGATCTGGAGTGATTTTTCCATCACGGGCCAAAATTGCTAATCTTTTTATTTCTTTTTCGATTTCTGCCAAAGACATTTGCTCTGCATTTCGAACGACTGGCACCATTAATCCTTTTGGAGAGGAAACGGCAATACCAATATCTGCATAGTCGTGGAAAATCATTTCTTTTCCATCAATTTGTCCGTTAACCGCAGGAAACATATACAAAGCTTCCGTTACCGCTTTGGTGAAGAACGACATAAATCCTAAATTTACCTCGTGGTGTTCAGCGAAAGCTGCTTTGTATTTCGCACGCAGATCCATGATGGGTTTCATGTCTATTTCGTTGAAAGTAGTCAACATAGCTGTTTCCGACTTAACGGCAACCAAACGCTCTGCAACCTTACGGCGAAGCATAGACATTTTCTCGCGAGATGAATCTCTCGTTCCACCCCAACCTTGCACAGCCGAAGTGTCGAATCCACCAGCCATAGCCGCTAGTACATCTTGTTTTGTGATACGTCCGTCTTTTCCAGTAGCATTTACTTTGTTCGCTAAAATGCCATTCTCATTCATGATTTTAGCAGCAGCGATAGACGGAGTAGCAGCTGCATAAGATGTCGATTTTTCAGCGACAGGTGCTGGATTCGGTTTTATTTCCTCTTTCTTTATAACTGGCACAGCTACTTCAGCTACTTTCTCTTCCGTTTTTGGAGTTCCAGCAGGTGCTTTCGCTGATGTATCAATGATACAAACTACTTGTCCTACGGCAACAACATCCCCTTCTTCAGCTTTTAAAGTAATTGTCCCGGCTTCTTCAGCAGGCAATTCAAGCGTAGCTTTGTCAGAATCAACCTCAGCAATGGCTTGGTCTTTTTCGACGTAATCGCCATCCGACACCAACCACTGTGCAATTTCAACTTCTGATATTGACTCACCTGGTGAAGGCACTTTCATTTCTAACTTTGACATAATATCTTTTTTAATCGACTATTTAACTTTCACTTTTGCGTAGGAGAATATTTCATCAAACAACGCTTTCAACCTTTTTTCGTGGAGCTGTTTAGACCCTTCAGCTGCGGCAGCTGCTGCTGGACGAGTAATTCCAACAAACGGAATTTCACGCATCGCCATTGCAATATATCGCCAAGCGCCCATGTTATTTGGTTCTTCTTGCGCCCATATAATGTTTTTCGCTCCCTTGTATTTCTTTAAAATAGCATCAATCTGAATTTTCGGTAATGGATACAACTGCTCTAATCGAACAAAGGCCATATTATCTGCACCTATTTCAGCTACTTTTTCGGACATTTCATAGTAGAATTTACCTGAACAGAAAACAACTGAATCTATATCCTTGACCTTTGCTTTCGGATCATCGAGTACTTCTTGAAAAGAACCTTTCGCCATTTCATCCAATGTGGAAACCGCAGAAGGATATCTCAATAACATCTTTGGTGAAAAAACGACTAATGGTTTACAAAAATCGCGGGTCACTTGCCGACGTAATAAGTGAAAATGATTGGCAGGTGTTGATGTATTTGCAACTTGAATGTTGTGATCGGCACACTGTTGTAAGAATCGCTCCATACGCCCAGAAGAATGTTCTGCTCCTTGGCCTTCGTAACCGTGAGGCAAAAGCATCGTCAATCCACTTTGTGTACTCCATTTATCCTCACCAGAGGTGATGAACTGATCAATCATAATTTGAGCCCCGTTGAAGAAATCTCCAAATTGCGCTTCCCAAATTGTTAATCCTTTCGGAGTTGCCAAAGAATATCCATATTCAAATCCTAGGACAGCATATTCTGAGAGCAAGGAGTTGTAAATTGTGAACTTTCCTTGCTTTTTACTTATACTTTCTAAAGTGACGATTTCCTCTTCCGCATCTTCCGTTTTCACAACAGCATGTCTGTGCGAGAATGTTCCTCTTTCCACATCCTGTCCAGAAATACGAACCGGTTTATTCTCGGCAAGAATTGTTGCGTAGGCTAACATTTCTGCTGATCCCCAATCTAATTTATCCTCCGTTATCGCTTTGTATCTATCATCAAAAATCTTAGAAATCTTGCGGAAATATTTTTTTCCTTCTGGAAGAGTGGCCAATTTTTTACCCAATTCAAGTAAGGTGGCTTTCTTCACGCCCGTTTCTGGTGAGTGGTCGAAATCATCCGAATTACTTTTTCGATATCCTTTCCAGGTTGTACCTAAAAAGTCCCAAACGAATGCTTTATCCGCTTTTCTAGAAATCTCGAATTCAGACTCCAGCTCATCGTTGTATCCCTTTTCTAAAGCTTTCACCTCAGACAAAGTAAGATGCCCTTGTTCTATCAATTGGTCTTGATAAATCTTTTTGGGATTCGGGTGCTTTGCAATTAGATTGTACAAGTTGGGTTGCGTGAACTTAGGCTCATCGCCTTCGTTATGTCCGTATTTTCGGTAGCACAATAAATCAATAAATATATCTCTATGGAATTTTTGACGATACTCAATCGCCATGTGAATCGCTTGCACCACGGCCTCAACATCATCACCATTAACGTGAAAAACAGGACACAAAGTCGCTTTAGCCACATCTGTGCAATAGGTAGATGATCTTCCGTCTAAATAATTAGTGGTAAATCCGACTTGATTATTCACAACAATGTGGATTGTTCCACCAGCGCGGTAACCATCCAATTGCGCCATTTGAACAATTTCATAAACGATTCCCTGACCTGCAACGGCAGCATCCCCGTGAATCATTACTGGACAAACCTTCGATTCATCCTTGTGCACGTGGTCAATTTTAGCACGAGAAATACCTTGAACTACTGGATCGACGGCTTCCAGGTGACTAGGGTTTGGCGAAAGTGTTAATCCGACTTTCTTTCCATTTCTCGTTTTGATATGAGATGTAAATCCTTGGTGATATTTCACGTCGCCATCAAAGTCTTTTTCGTCGAATTCTTTTCCTTGAAATTCGGAAAGTATATCGTGAGCAGGCTTTTCGAAAATATTGGTCAAGGTATTAAGTCTACCGCGATGTGCCATTCCCATGATAAAATACTCTACACCAAGATCCGCACCCCTTTGTATCAAAGAATACAATGCCGGAATCAGTGCCTCCCCTCCTTCAATCGAAAACCGTTTTTGCCCAACAAATTTCTTTCCTAAAAAAGATTCGAAAGCGGTAGCCTGATTTAATTTTTTAAATATTTCGAGCTTTTCTTCTTTCGAATATTTCGGGCGATTGGCCAATTCAATTTGATTTCGAAACCAGAGTTGTCTTTCCGGATCTCGCATGTATATATATTCGATTCCAATGGAAAAACAGTAGGTCGCTTCTAGATCATCAATAATTTCTCTTAAGGTAGCAGGACGACCGAGCCCTACCTCTTCCCCCGATTGAAAAACCGTATCTAAATCTGATTCTTCCAATCCAAAATTGGAGATTTTTAAGGTAGGCGTATACTTTCTTCTTTCGCGTACGGGATTCGTTTTTGTAAATAAATGCCCCCGAGTTCTATACCCAATGATAAGGTTTAGAACCTTGAATTCACGGTGAACATTCTCAGGAATTACTCCGTCATTGTCAAAGTCTGTTTGGGCAAATTCAAATCCTTCGAAGAATTTTTGCCAACCAATATCAACGTTTTCGGGATTTTCGCGGTACATTTTGTACAGATTGTCTATCGCGTTGACATCTGCATTTCCTACATAAGAAACTTTATCCATAGTACTTGAGCTCAATTTGCGCGTACAAATTTAATGATTTCTACCCTTGTTACTCAATAAAAACCAACTATTTGAACACTTTCAAAGATATAGGAAATATCGACCCCATCAGCCAAACGGAAACAGGGTTTATCCATATTCCATCTTTAATAAACAATTGGTCATATATTTTAACTTTCGTACAATTAGTGTATCTTTGAGAAAACAATTAAAATTTTTAATTATGAAAAAACTTTTACTCTCAATTACAGCAATATTGGCTGTTACTTTTACAAATGCACAACACATCTATATTGCATCCGATTCGGCTGAATTTGCAGCTTGGACGCCTTACGATATTGATGGTGATGGCAATGACTGGACGGTACAAGACTTAACTGGTGGAACACAAGCTTTGTCTCCTCAAGGATGGATGTTGATGTCTGAATCATACATTAACGGAGTTGGACCATTAACACCGGACAATTTAATGATTTCACCTGCGATTGATTGTTCAGCTAATTCTTCTGTGTTTTTAACATGGGGTGCTGGTTCAAATGAATCAACTGCTTCTACGTATTACGAGGAGTATTACTCAGTTTATGTAGTGAACAATCCAGCAACATTATTATCGGGAACTTACCCTCCAGCTATTTATGAAGGTGTACTTCCAGCAGGAGCAATGATGGATTGGAAAAGCATTGATATTTCTACAGTTGCAGCAAATCAAGCATCTGTATACATCGTTTTCAGCCACCACAACTGTACAGATGAATTCCAATTGTACGTTGATGGAATTCAGTTGACATCAGGAGTTTTAGGATTAGAAGAAGCGACTGTTGAAGCTTCAGCTTACCCGAATCCAGCGAATTCAATTTTGAATATTGAAACTACAGGAGCTGCAAACACAGTTTCTATCATCTCTATGGACGGTAAAGTTGTTTCTACAACAACAATGTCTGGATTAACCGGATCTGTTGACGTTTCAAACTTGACAGAAGGAGTATACTTCTACGAAGTTGCTGCTGACAATGGAGCGATTATTCGCAACACATTTGTTAAGAAATAATCTTAGTATTATTCTTTAAAAGAAAGGCGGCTTCGGTCGCCTTTTTTATGCGCTCTATTTTAATCTTTAATACACTTTTATGTTTGATTCTGTTTTCTGAGAAGAAGTTTCGCGCAACAGTTTAATTCACTTTTAAATATCCAGCCAACCATTTATCCGATCTATACTGAACCGCAAGGTAAATGGTTGAGTCCATTTCTTTCGCTAAAGTGGCTGCATAAATCAAGACTTGAATAGATTCCTTTTCAAAACTAAGAGCATTAATGTTGTTCTGAAAGTTTACAGCATTTTAAATTAAGTTAAAAGCGAAAGTGAGCAAAGAAGACAAAACCCGATAAAATCATGTAATTATCTAACATCGCCACCCTTGCCAAAATCTTTTTCTGGAGACATAAAACTCAATTCGCCGTTTTCATTTTCGGCCATTAAAATCATGCCTTGCGATTCTACTCCACGAATTTTTCTTGGCGCGAGGTTTATCAAAACTTGAACCGTTTTGCCAATGACTTCTTCCGTAGAATAATGTTCCGCAATACCAGAAACTATGGTTCTTTGATCAATTCCCATGTCTACGGTCATTTTCAAAAGCTTGTCCGCTTTTTCAACTTTTTCAGCCGTAAGAATTTTTCCTAAACGGATATCTAGTTTAGAGAAATCATCGAATGTAATTTCATCTTTTTGAGGTTCAAAATTACTGTTCATGGGGTTTTTTAATTTGAGGATTTCATTCTCAACCAATTCATCTTCAATCTTCGGGAATAAAATAGTTGGTTTTTCAGTGGAATGTCCAGCGGGTAATAGATTCATATCTCCAGCTGAGCTATACTTCGTTGATTTGAAATTTAAAAATTCACTTAACTTTTCTGCTGTTACAGGTAAAAAAGGTTGAAATACGATACTCAAATTTGCTGTGATTTGCAGCGCAAAGTTCATTATGGTTTTGACTCTTTCTTCGTCCGTTTTAATTAATTTCCACGGTTCTGTTTCAGCCAAAAATTTATTGCCAATTCGCGCCAAATTCATCGCTTCGGCCTGAGCATCGCGCAATTTATAGGCATACATCAATTCTTCAATTCGTTTTGCAGAATTTTGAATATCGACAATCATATTCTCATCTTCGGTAGTTAAATTTCCTCTTTTAGGAACCTTACCATCGTAGTATTTTTGGGTTAAAACAAGTGCGCGATTAACGAAATTCCCAAGAATATCTGCTAATTCAGAATTAATTCGTGTTTGGTATTCTTTCCAGGTAAATTCACTGTCTCTATTTTCTGGAGCAATTGAAGTCAAAACATATTTCAACTCATCTATTTTGTTGGGGTAACTTTCGATGTATTCATGCAACCAGACCGCCCAATTTCTCGAAGTTGAAAATTTATCTCCTTCGAGGTTCAAAAACTCATAGGCAGGAACATTATCTGGCAAAATTAAATCGCCATGATCCTTGAGTAAAATCGGGAAGATAATCGCGTGAAAAACGATATTGTCTTTCCCTATGAAGTGAATTAACTTACGATCACCTGTCCAATAGTCTTTCCAGTTTTTATCATTGTCGAGCGCCCATTGTTTGGTAGCGGATATATAACCAATCGGCGCATCCAGCCAGACATACATTACTTTTCCCTCTGCGCCAGGTAAAGGAACCTTTACGCCCCAATCCAAATCACGTGTCATAGCACGGGGACGCAAACCACCATCAATCCAAGACATACATTGACCGACAACCTGATTTTTCCATTCTTTGGGTTTATGCTGCTGCACACCATCCAAGATTCCATTTTCTATCCATTCCCTCAACCAGGCTTCATGCTTTTCCATTGGTAAATACCAATGTGAAGTCGATTTCATTTTGGGTGGTTTCCCGCTTAGTGTGGATATTGGATTTATTAATTCTGTCGGGCTAAGTGCAGACCCACATTTTTCACATTGATCGCCATAAGCAGACGGATTTTGACATTTTGGGCATTCACCAGAAATATATCTATCCGCTAAAAACTGATCGTATTCTTCATCATAATATTGTTTAGAAGTTTCTTCAATAAACTTTCCTTTATCGTGCAAAACCTTAAAAAAGTCTTGACTAGTTTCATGATGGATTTTTATTGACGTCCTATGAAAAATGTCAAACGATATATCAAAATCCGAAAAAGACTTCGCAATTATCCCGTTGTATTTGTCCACTATCTCTTGTGGTGAAACACCATCTTTCTTCGCGCGAAGCGTAATTGCAGCACCATGCTCATCGCTGCCAGAAATAAAAGCGACATCATGACCCTTCATTCTTAAAAATCGCACAAAAATATCGGCTGGTAGGTAAACACCGGCAACATGTCCTAAATGAAGGGGTCCGTTTGCGTATGGCAATGCTGCCGTAACGGTGTATTTGGCTATACTCATAATTCGTTTCTC
>ERZ1047472.268-NODE-268-length-48121-cov-7.414929_pt1 | contig 48121 bp, 36 predicted proteins | sample MGYA00383095_ERZ1047472 | MGnify/ENA primary metagenome ERZ1047472 (study PRJEB29581, sample SAMEA5548365) | metagenome | biome: marine; feature: coastal; material: water | depth 1 m | study: Short-term variability in the microbial, nano- and picoplankton dynamics... | reverse complement strand
TTTAAAACTAATTTAATAAAATATTACTTTATGAAAACCAAATTAACATTAGCGGCATTAACACTTTGTTTGGTACTGTCTGCACAAAAAAAATGGTACCATTTATATAGAACATCCAGCAATGGAGGCTGTGGAGGAATTTAACACGGCTTTTGTAGCAGGTGATCTTGAAAAAATTAAAAGCCTTGTTTCGGATGACTTTAAATGGAGAAATTCAACAATGCGAGAAAAACCGGGGACCTTAAAGCAGCTTTTAGGCAGATCAAACTACCTGAGCAAAAACATTGAAAATTTTGAAATCAAACATTATGGTGGCTCTTATCCAGATGCTTTTGAATATAAGAAAGACAATGTTTTGGACGTCATGACCTACAACTGGATGACAGGTTATGATAAAAACACAGGCGTTTCATTAAACATGCCACGCCATGCAAGTTTTAGAGTTGGAGAAAACGGCAAAATTTTATCCGTGAACATCATGGACGACCAAGTGCTTTGGAATAAAGCATACGATGCCTATGACACTACAAGAAACGGGGTTATCTATAAGGATCACCCCCTGGTTTCTAAAGTTCGACTTCTCATGCAAGCTTACCTTACAAAAGACGTTGACGAAATAAAAAGCCACTACACAGAATCTACTGCCTTTTATGACGTCATGAATTCAGGCTTAAATGAATACAAGACATTAGACGAGGAGTTTGCGGATTTCAGCACCTACATGGAAGTTTTTGATTTGTTGGAAATTAACGAAAGCGGTTATCCTGATGTATTAGATTATGAGGGCGACGGTAGTGTTGTAATCTCTTGGTGGAATATGAAATTTAAAAATAAAAAATCTGGAAATACAACAACCATTAAACAGCACATTCAACACGCATTTAATGAAAAAGGAGAGATCTCCAGAGAGGATTACTATTTTAATCCCGCACAACTTCCGGACTAATATCGGTGAGATTAAAAATGTTAAACCCCTTTTCGCCAAGGGGTTTTTAAAAATTTTAGCTCTATATTAGTTGCTCTTTAAAACTAATTTAATAAAATATTACTTTATGAAAACCAAATTAACATTAGCGGCATTAACACTTTGTTTGTTGCTGTCTGCTCAAAAAAAGAAAAATGGTACCATGTACATCGAGCACCCTGCAATTGATGTGATCAATCAAATGTATGCGGCCGTCAATGCAAAAGACTCTTTAAAATTAGCGCGTCTGATTGCAGACGACTTTAAGGGGTTTAGCGGCGACAACATGAACAAGGATACAGAGGCGACGACCAAAGCAGCGTTTCTTCAAAATATTGCAAATTGGCAAACTTACAACCGTTACTTTACTTTGAACCACACCAAAAACGGCTACCCAGATGCAGTAGAATATAAAGACGACACCTTTAGTAATTTAACTTGGGTGTATGCATGGGAAAAAATCACTGGCATCGGCGGCACTACAGGGGTTAAATTTTCACAACCAAGACATGCGCAATATGGTGTCACTTCCGACGGTCAAATCGCGTTCTTGAGAATTTATCAAAATCAAATGCCTTTTGCTGAAAGTTGGAGAAGCCAAAGAGAACTAAATGATGGTCAAATTTATTCCCACCATCCAAATATCAACACTGTTAGAAAAGCCCTGCACGCCGTTGAGTTTAACGATATGGATGCTTTTTATGAAGCTTTTGCCGAGAACGCACAGTTTGATGGTTTGTTTAATGACTGGGGCAATGATCCATTATCAAAAGCTGATTTTAAGGCCCTTCAAATGGAATTTTTAGAGTCCTATTCGGTAAACAGCTTTGACTGTGTTTGGATTAAATATTATGAATTTGATTCACAACGCAATTACGTTCAATCTTGGTGGCGTGTCTCCTTGACACGTAAGTCTGACAATAAGGTTACTGTAATTCCAGTTCTGTTTAACCATGGGTTTAATGCGGAAGGAAAAATCTTTAGACATAATGAACTTTGGAATCAGTCAAAGTTAGATTAAAAAATCAAGCGTATAATTTCTAACCAACTAAAAAACCCACCTTTTGGTGGGTTTTTTAGTGTTATTCAAGTCTTTTAAAAGTTTTTCCGCCTTATGTAAATCCAATACCCAGTATAGGCCACTGCCATAATAAGTAAAGTGTATACAAAAAGTGCAATACCGTTGCCATTTAATAAAAAAAGGTCTGAAATGGACATGGCTTTAGCGTCTACAGCTCTTAAGAAAAAGGCAGCAGCTAAGCAACTGGCTAATATTGCGATATGTCTTTTTAAACGCATCTTTGTAAATCTACAATATTTTCTCAATATAAAACAAAATAATTTTTCAAAGTAGTTTATTAATCGTAATATTGCAATTAACTAAATTACCAATTATGGGCCTTGCCAAAACAGAAATTTTCACCCTAGAACAGAATTACATTGCCTGTTTTGCAAAAGCTCTTGGGCATCCTGCAAGAGTGGCCATTTTACAACATCTATTTAAAACAAACCAATGTATTTGTGGCGATTTGGTTTTGGAAATTGGCCTGGCACAAGCCACAATTTCTCAGCACCTCAAGGCGCTCAAATCCCTCGGCTTGATTCAGGGCAATGTAGAAGGGACCACGGTGTGTTATTGTGTTGATTTTAAAAATTGGGCAAAAATGAAACAGATCTTGTCAGCTTTTTTAGACCAGGATCTGAACGCCTACCAATGTTGTTGAAAATCTAAAATAGACCTAACAATGCTTTTTGAAACCCTCCAAACACAAATCAAATCCCTGGATACAAGCTCAATTTCTTTAAGCCGGCAAAATTTATTACAGCCGCTGATAGATTTCATTCAGTCTAAAGTAGATGCGGGTCAACCCATTAAACTGAATTTTATTTGCACCCATAATTCCAGGCGTAGCCATTTGTCTCAGGTTTGGGCCCAAGCGCTGGGCTATTTCTATAATATCAAAAAGCTTTTTTGCTATTCTGGCGGAACAGAAAGTACTGCCTTATTTCCTGCTGCTGCCAAGGCTTTAGAGGCCAGCGGCTTTAAAGTTGATTCTCAAACACAAACGAAAAACCCGTTGTATGACATTGGGTTCGCAGCGCAGCAACCCCCCATCAAAGGGTTTTCTAAAACCTATGACCACGTAGAGAACCCAAAGACTGCATTCGCAGCTATACTCACTTGTTCTCAGGCCGACAACGATTGTCCTTACATTTCTGGTGCTGAGGTTCGAATCCCATTACCTTTTGAAGACCCAAAAGCTTTCGACAACACCTCCCAACAAGCCGAAAAATATAGAGAGCGCAGTTTACAAATAGCTACAGAATTAAAATACGTATTTTCAAATATTAAGCAATAAATTATGAGCCAAAAAAAATTAAGCTTTCTCGACAAAAACCTCACACTATGGATTTTTGTAGCTATGGGCATTGGGGTCAGTTTCGGCTATTTTACGCCCAGTATTTCTGAAGTCATCAACGGCATGAGTCGCGGGACGACAAACATACCCATTGCCATTGGTCTTGTTGTAATGATGTATCCACCTTTGGCTAAAGTCAATTATGCATTGTTACCCAAAGTATTTCAAAACACGAAGATATTATCCATTTCACTTCTGCTCAACTGGGTGATAGGCCCTGTCCTTATGTTTGTACTGGCCTTGATCTTTTTAAGAGACCATCCAGGATATATGGTGGGTTTGATTTTAATCGGTTTGGCCCGTTGTATTGCCATGGTTTTGGTTTGGAATGATTTGGCTGAGGGCAGTACCGAATACGGCGCCGCTTTGGTGGCGCTTAACAGCATCTTTCAGGTGTTTGCTTACAGTTTCTATGCTTGGATTTTTATTACTGTCTTGCCGCCATATTTAGGGCTTGAAGGCGCCATTGTAGATATTTCCATTAGGCTCATTGCCGAAAGTGTTTTCATTTACCTAGGAGTCCCTTTTTTATTGGGGATTTTAAGCCGCTTGATTTTGGTCAAGTTAAAAGGAGAAATATGGTATGCACAAGTCTTTATTCCCAAAATTTCACCGCTTACGCTCATGGCTCTATTATTTACCATTGTGGTGATGTTTTCACTCAAGGGTGAGCTAATCGTTGAAATACCAAAGGATGTTTTAGTCATCGCGATTCCCTTGTTAATATACTTTGTATTGATGTTCATCATTGGTTTTTTCTTTACCAAAGCCATGGGCGCAGACTACGATAAAACAGCCTCAGTTGCCTTTACGGCAGCCGGGAATAATTTTGAATTGGCCATTGCTGTAGCCATTGGTGTTTTTGGATTGAATTCAGATCAGGCTTTTGCCGGTGTCATTGGTCCTTTGGTAGAAGTACCTGCACTTATTTTATTGGTAAAGGTGTCTTTTTGGCTAAGAAAAAAATACTTTGTAGATATCAAAAATTAAAATCAATAATTCAAACAACTACTATTTATAGTTTTTTTTAGAGAAATTCATATAAAATAAATAGATTTGTTTCTCTTAATACGGGATGTGGCGCAGTCCGGTTAGCGTACACGGCTGGGGGTCGTGTGGTCGCAGGTTCAAATCCTGTCATCCCGACGAAATACAGGCCCTAGTTCTTATAGATAGTTTCTTTTCTTAAAAGAGCTGGGGCTTATATTTGCAGTAAGGGTTGATAGGGTCTCTTTAAACATTGTCATCCCGACTAAATACAAGTTTTTTAAATCTTTTATAAAGTGTGTTTTCTCTAAAGGACTGGGGCTTTTAACCATTTTCAATTAAATTCATAAATCTGTTGCTGCTTAAGTATAAAAATTGATTTTCTCTGCTAATTTAACGTTAAATAAAGTAGTCGTATACTTTATATTATTAGCTTTGTAATACAAACAAAATTTAATGTAATGAATAAAGACAGATCCAATTGCCCGCTGACAAGCGCGCTTGACATCATTGGTGACAAGTGGTCGCTCATTATAATTAGAGATATTTTTTTGGGAAAAAAAACGTTTACCGAATTTATAAAATCTTCAGAAAAAATCGCCACTAATATTTTGGCAAATCGTTTGGAGTTATTGACAAATAACGGCTTATTAAAAGCGACAAAGTTGCCAAACGATCGAAAGACAAAATTGTATTACCTAACTGACAGGGGCATCGATATGTACCCAATCATTTATGAAATGATGCAGTGGAGCAACAGGAATTTAAACAAAAAGTTTGGTCCTATTGGAGCAGAATTACTAAATAGAAGTAAAGGCCAATCTGCGGAAAAATTCATCTCTGAGGCTGCATCATCTTATCTAAGCACGCGAGAAGAAATCTTAGCGAAAGTCAAGTAGTTTTTAACTGATTTTTGAACTTGTTCTACGCTTTGGTGTTGTTTTAGAGGCGTAAATTTTTTTAATCCTTTTATTTTTTCATTAATTTGCTGATCACATATCCCAAAAACATGAAAAAAAACCTCATTTTAATTCTAGCCTTAGTTGCCCATTATTCTTTTGCGCAAATTTTAAATCCTGTAAAATGGGAGTTGAGTGTAGTCCCCTTAGAGCCGCTTGAATACGAGCTGATTTTTACGGCAAATATTGATGAAAACTGGGCTATTTATTCTCAATTTTTAGAAGAAGGTGGACCTCTGCCTACCGTTATTTCTTTTGAAGCAAAATCTTCATATGAAACCCTTGGAGACCCCTATGAAAAGCCTCTCAATAAAGTAACAGAACACGATGTTGTTTTTGAAATGGTGGTTTCAAAATTTTACAAGCGTGCAGTCTTTGTACAACGCATTAAAATTCTAGAGCAAACAGCCTTCGATCTGATCGGGAATGTTGAATACATGACTTGTGATGATTCACGATGCACTTACAAGCCCGATAATCCTTTTACGTTTAATTACAGCCCTGCAAAAGGCTTGGCAGTTGCTTCTGCCTCAAAGATTGAAACAGAAATTATTTCAGAAAACGCAAATGTAAAACTCTACGGCATGCAGCCGGATCAGATTAAGCATTACAGCGAAGTCTCTAAAAGCTCTAGGTCGCTCTGGCGGATCTTTGCCCTTGGTGTTCTAGGGGGACTACTCGCGCTATTAACCCCATGTGTTTTCCCAATGATCCCCTTGACCGTTAGTTTTTTTACAAAAAAAACAGCTCAAACTTCTACCAATTCTGGCTTTATAAAAGCCCTACTTTATGGCTTATTTATTGTCTTGGTTTACTTGATTTTAAGCTTTCCTTTCCACCTTTTGGATTCTGTCAATCCAGATATATTAAATGAAATTTCAACTAATGTATGGCTCAACGTTATTTTCTTTTTAATTTTTATAATTTTTGCATTCTCATTTTTTGGATATTACGAACTGACACTGCCTTCTAATTGGACTAATTTTACCAGCAAAGGCGAAGGGGTTGGTGGTATTTTTGGGATCTTTTTTATGGCACTTACACTCTCTATTGTTTCCTTTTCGTGTACAGGGCCAATTTTAGGGTCGCTTTTGGCAGGATCTCTATCTGCAGATGGTGGGGCTTGGCAACTTACAGCAGGAATGGGTGGTTTTGGAGTTGCCCTTGGCTTCCCCTTTGCACTGTTTGCAATGTTTCCAAACATGCTTAAGGCCCTGCCTAAATCTGGTGGTTGGCTTAATACAACAAAAGTAGTTTTAGGGTTCTTAGAGTTGGCGCTGGCCTTCAAATTTTTATCTAATGCCGATCTTGTTCAGCACTGGGGGTTGTTAAAAATCGAAGTTTTTTTAGCCATTTGGATGCTAATTTTTACAGGCTTGGTCCTTTATATATTCGGGGTGCTTAAATTTCCACACGACAGCCCTTTAAAAAAGCTTTCTTTCATTAGGATTAGTTCTGGTATTTTGGTATTTGCTTTCGTGGTGTATTTAGGCTCGGGATTTCAATATAATGACGCCACTAAAACATTTACCCCATTGACGCTCTTAAGCGGACTTGCACCACCTGTTGGGCATAGTATTTTTTATCCCAATGACACCCCCAATAACTTTAAATCCTTTAAAGATTTTAAAAAGGGTGTGGCCTATGCTAAAAAAGTTAATAAACCAATTCTTCTAGATTTTACGGGCTATGCTTGTGTAAACTGTCGTAAAATGGAGGAAATTGTTTGGTCAAAACCGTCAATTGCCCGTTATTTTGAAAATGAGTATATACTTATTTCCCTTTATGTTGACGACAAAAAAGGACTGCCAGATTCTCAAAAAATTAAGGTCGAACGCTTAGGGGGTGGATCTCGAATCTTGACTAATTTTGGTCATAAATGGGCCCATTTTCAAACAGAATTTTTTCAGTCCAATTCACAACCCTTTTATGTTTTATTGAGTCCAGATGGAAAAACAGAGTTGGCGCCAAAAGTGGGGTATACGCCCGATGAAAAAGAGTATGAAGCTTTTTTAATACTTGGTTTAGACAATTTTAATACTTTGTAGTTATTTTAATCTCTGAAGCATTTAGGACAAATATTTTATTAAATTTGGATACACAAAAATTCATTTAATGTTACAGAGCTTTTTAAAATTCCTTGAACTAGGACTTTACCACATTTTAAATTTTGATGGATACGATCATATTCTATTTGTAATCATAGTTTCAGTCCCCTTCATTTTTAAAGACTGGAAACGACTTTTAATCCTCGTATCTTTATTTACCTTGGGCCATACTTTGAGTTTAATTTTAGGGGTTTATGATATCGTTAATTTAAATGTTAATGTCACCGAATGGCTCATTCCCGTTACCATTTTCTTTATGGCGGCTTACAATATTTTAATGGCAGGTAAACCTAAACAAAGACGCCCTTATTTAATGTACGGGATTGTTTTATTTTTTGGCTTGATTCATGGCCTGGGTTTTGCCAATGCCTTTGAATCATTAGTACATGTCAAAGAAAACACCATTTTATCAATTTTAGAATTCTCTATTGGCATTGAGATAGGACAATTTATCATTGTTTTATGCACCCTTATTTTAAGTTTTGTCGCTCAGATTATTTTCAGATTTTCAAACAGAGATTGGGTTTTGGTAGTCTCTTCCATTATACTTGGATTTATTTTGCCCTTGATTTTTATGAGCCCAATATTTTCCTAATTTAAAAATTGTAATTGCGCCATAAACGAACTATATTAGATAGATATTTTTAGCATCAAATGCCCAATACCAAACAATTAAAATATGACAAAGCATATCTTCGGATGGCTAGCGAATGGGCTAAATTATCCTATTGCGAAAGAAGGCAGGTGGGTGCTATAATTGTCAAGGACCGCATGATTATTTCTGACGGATATAATGGGACCCCAACCGGATTTAAAAATATTTGTGAAGACGAAGAAGGCTATACAAAATGGTATGTACTCCATGCAGAAGCCAATGCAATTCTAAAAGTTGCAGCCTCAACCCAGTCTTGCAAGGGCGCAACCCTTTATGTAACATTATCCCCTTGCCGGGGTTGCAGTAAATTGATTCATCAAGCAGGAATTGTAAGAGTTGTATTTAGCCAAGCCTATAAGGACTTGTCGGGTGTTGATTTTTTAGAAAAAGCTGGCATTGAAGTTTCTCAGATTGACATATAATTCTTATTTAAACAAAAAAACCCATCAATTGACGGGTTTTTTGTTAATTAAGATTTAATTAATTGTTAATTAAACGGATTGTATTTGACCCATTTTCAGAAAACACCTTAACAATATAAACGCCCTTTCCAAAACTTGACATATTAATAGTTTCTGAATTGCGATTACTACTTTTTTGTGTTACAACTTGGCCTAACACGTTGTAGACAATCAGATTTGACAACAAGATGTTTGGAGAATTAATTGTAACCACCTTTGTTGTTTTATTATAATTGTAATTAACTTCAACTTCGTTAATGTTATTAACCCCCAAAGATTCGCTGGTTACAGATAAATTGTCAATATTTAACACAAACAGGTTTGATACATTGTGGTGCCTAAAACCAATGTAAGCTAGCGTACCTGAAGCAGCAGAAATATCAAATGATCTATCACCCCATGCGCCACATGCATCGCCTCCAGAAACGATAGTTTCGTTGTAAAAAATAGACGAAGCTAAAAGATTTTCAGTAGTCGCATCTGTACCAACATATACAGTATAATTTTCTGCACACCAAGCAGGATCTGCGCCTCTAGCATTCCAACTCATTGTGGCATCAGTTACTGATGTCAGGTCAATAGGACCCACAATAAACCAGTTATCAGGAGTTAATGGACCCGCACTGCTATCCCAAGAAAAAGAAGCTGCACATCGGTCATCTCCTATTCCATCCTCATCTGTATCATAATTTGCATTTACCCAAAAATTACCGTCAAGGTCAGTATCAATGAAAGCATTACACGAGACCCAAGCACCAAAATCCTCAAAATCATTGGCATATGGAAGCGAGTGCACTTCTTGAGCACATTCAGTAATATATACATCTGGAGCACCAGTCCAGTTACTATAACTGTTGTCTCCACAATTTGAACGTATTGCAAAATAATATATTGTACTTGGTTCTAAACCAGTCAGTGAATTGGGGAAAGAATCAAATTCATAAATCGTAGCTGTCCCATCGCCAGGAGTGAATTCAGCTGTGCTATATTCAATTTGATAGCCAGAAACCTCGCTATTGTTAGTACCATCAAAATCAACACTATTATTATTCATTGTCCACTCAGTGATAGCAGGAGTTGGACAGAGATCAAAACCTTCAATAATGCTAACATCATCAATCAACCAATTATCTGCATAATCTCCAGTAAATCTGAAAGCTACTGCTGTTGCAGTAGTAGGTATGGAAAAATCCCGTATTGTGGGAGTGGTTGTAGCGGATCCTTGAATCAGTTCAACCCATGTACCGTTTGGTTGGCTAGCCCCAGAGGAACCGCCAGGGTTGTAATCTTCTGAGTAATAAACACCATGAAAGACGTACCAAGTATCTTGATATGTTTGATACTCAACATAACTGAACAAAGGCTCTACTAATTGTGAACAGTCAAGGTGGAGAACAAACCAATCATCAACTCCACTTAGGTCATCAGCAGTATCATCATCAGCATGATAAAGTGTATAAGCATTGGCGGTATCTTGTACAAGCCCAGGGTTTAATGACCAGCCATTCCATATATCTGTATCAGTCGTTTCAGCACCAAAAGAATATTGATCCCAGTTAGCAGTTATTGCGCTATTGTCTCCTCCTGCAACAATACCATTAAAATCCTCTGAGTAAGGAGCAATGGCTTGAGACATGATAATTTGTGTCGTAAATAAGAATAGAGTAAATATTGTAATCTTTTTCATAAGCTAAATTTTAATTAGTTATTGCAAAATTAATAAAAATAAAGTTTCGAATATGTTAAAAACCAAGACAAAATCTATTTTTATGAAATATTCAATTAAACATGTTGAAACAGCATATTACAAAATTTATAGATTAATTTTTGGCAATTTCAATCGTTTAATAATCTTAGCATAAATTATTTAACTAAATTTTTTATTTTGATTGAAATTCTAATTATGGTAACTATTAAGATTGTACATCCTGCACATATACTTGTAGCAACAGCAGGAAAGCTATTTTTGGATAGCGGAGCTTCAAAATCAATTTCAGTAATATTGAATATTAAAATTATTGCAGCAATTATAGTTATTATGTATGTAGTTAATTTCATGTCAGAGTAAAAATTTAATATTTGAAGTGAATAATTTGACGGCAATGGCTAGTAGTATCACGCCAAATATCTTTCGAGTGATGTTGATTCCGTTTTGTCCAATGATGCGCTCAATTTTTACAGAGGTCTTTAAAACCAAAAATATAACCAGTACATTAATAACGATTGCCACAATGATGTTTTCTGTGTGAAACTCAGATTTTAGCGACAATATAGTTGTGAGGCTTCCCGGACCAGCAATCAACGGAAATGCCAAGGGGAATACCGTGGCGTTTAAAGACGACTCTTCGTCTTGCTTGTAAAGTGTGATGCCCAAAATCATTTCTAGCGCTATAAAAAACAATATAAAGGCACCCGCCACTGCAAATGAGTGCACATCTATGCCGACCAGGTTCAAAATACTATTGCCAACAAACAAAAAAACGATCATGATCGCCCCTGCAATAATGGAAGCTTTTTCACTTTGAATATGTCCTGCTTTTTTTCTTAAATCAATGATGATAGGGATATTTCCAACCACATCAATCACCGCAAAAAGCACCATAAAAACTGTAAAAATTTCTTTAAGATCGAAATTCATATTCGCATAAATTTGTGATTTCAAAGTTCGCTAAATTATTTAAATATAAATTTAAAAACCGATTTTTTTTTTGGTTAGCATATCCCCTAAAATTAGTATATTCGTTTTATGTTTCAACTGGGAAAAACAATAGTATCTGAAGCTATTTTAGACAATGATTTTGCATGCAATTTATCCGCTTGCAAAGGGGCCTGTTGTGTCGATGGGGATGCCGGGGCGCCTCTAGAAGCACACGAGGTCAAAACATTACATGAGATTTACCCAAAATTAAAACCCTATTTGACGGATGAAGGTATCCATGCGATTGAAAATCAAGGTTTATATGTGACTTCCGAAGATGGGGAGCATGAGACACCGCTTGTTGATGGAGCAGATTGTGCCTATGTTATTTACGATAAAAATCAAACCGCTTTGTGTGGGATTGAAGAAGCCTACAACCAAGGTGATGTTGCTTGGAAAAAACCAGTTTCCTGCCACTTATACCCCATTCGTGTAAAAGATTACAGCGAATTTTCCGCGGTTAATTACCACAAATGGCAAATTTGTGACACGGCCTGTAGTCTGGGCCAATCGCTAAAAATTCCAATTTATAAATTTGTTAGAGAGGCACTCATTAGAAAATTTGGAGCGGCATGGTACGAAGCGCTTGAAGCGCTTGCGGACAAGCGCAAGACTTAACACTTTTTAAATTCCAAAAATATTTTTCTGTAATTTTAGCTTTCTGACCTTGGCATTGTTTACGAGAGAAGATATTTATAATAAATTGATTATCAAGTACTTATAAATTAAAGCGGGAAATTTTTTTGTAAGAAAAAACTTACTTGTTGTTAAAAACTTGGGGTCAATGTTTATAAAAATGACTTTTATATAAGCCAACAATTTTCGTTTCTTTGTGAAGCTCGGGTTTGTAGCGAGTTAACCAAAACCATAACCTTAAACCAAAAATTAGATCAAAACAACCAATTTAACGATGCTGCAAAAAGAGCCCAATTCACAACAAAACATAGACCATTTTATCACACAAGCGCAGATCATCGCGCTGGGGGAGTGATAAAAAGTAACATTCATCTTCTGGGAAAATCATCCGATACATACCAGAACTTAATTTGACTGTCCAATAGGATCAGCCTGGAAATAACCCAAATATTAAAAATTATGAAAATAGAATACATAATTAAAAGAGATTTCAGTACCAGCCCTTTTCATCTGGATAAGATAACCCAAGCCATTAAAAAAGCGATGGATTCAGTGGGTGTTGGGAATGCAGAAAACGCGCAAGACGTCGCATTGTCTGTTTACCAGAAATTATTAAACCGAAAAAGTGAAGATCAAGACTACACCCCAACAATTGAGGAAGTTCAAGACATTGTAGAAACACAACTCATGGAAAGTAATTTCCCAGGAGTTGCCAAAGACTATATTCTCTACAGAAATAAAAGAAGCCAAGACAGGCAGCCTGACATTTTCGAAAAACGCATTAACTTAAAACCCTACGAATACCCGCAGTTGTATGAATATGTTCCCGCGATAAGACATTCCTATTGGATTCATTCTGAATTTAATTTCACAAGTGACATACAAGATTTTAAGTCACGTTTATCTGCCCCTGAGAAAAGTGCAATTAAAAACACCATGCTGGCAATTTCTCAAATAGAAGTGGCTGTGAAGTCTTTTTGGGGAGATCTTTATCATAGAATTCCAAAACCCGAGATTGGCTCAGTCGGTTCTACATTTGCTGAAAGTGAAGTCCGCCATGCCGATGCCTATTCCCATTTATTAGAAATACTAGGCTTAAACTCAGAATTTAAGGCCCTTAAAAAGAAGCCAGCCATCATGAAAAGAGTTCAATATTTAGAAACGGCTCTTAAGAATTCAAAAAGTGATGACGATAAAGAATATGCTGAGGCCATTCTATTGTTTTCATTATTTATTGAACATGTGTCTTTGTTTTCACAGTTTTTAATCATCATGGCTTTTAACAAGCACAAAAACATGCTCAAAGGAATTTCAAATGTTGTGGAGGCTACTTCTAAAGAAGAGCAAATTCATGGAGATTTTGGTATTGATTTGATTAAAATTCTTCAAAATGAACACCCAGAGTGGTTTACATCAGAATACAAAACTTACATCCAAAACGTCTGCAGAGAAGCTTTTGAGGCGGAGCAGCATGTCGTTGATTGGATTTTCGAAAACGGAGAGTTAGACTTTTTACCCAAGGCTGTAATTAACGATTTTTTGAAAAACAGATTTAACAAATCACTTGAAAGTATAGGAATTGATAGCGTGTTTGAAATCGATGAAACATTAGTATCGGAAACTGAATGGTTTGACGATGAAATTATAGGCACCAAGCATGGAGACTTCTTTGTGAAACGATCCATCAATTACAGTAAAAGAGCTCAAAGTATAACCAGCGACGATCTATTTTAGCACATGGAGAAAAAACTAACCAACACCGACCAAGACCAAAAAAAACCATACCACGATTTAATTCAAGCCAGAAAAGAATCCAAGCAAAACGCAAATTCAACCGCCGATAAATCTTTCGATTGGCTCAATGAAAATAGCAGAAAATTTTTAGCTGCTGGATACTTGGGAGAGGGCGTCAGTGCGGAAGAACGCATCGCTAATATTGCAAAAAGAGCTGAAGATATACTACAAATGCCTGGCTTTGCAGACAAGTTTTATTATTATATGTCGGAGGGCTATTATTCATTGGCATCTCCAGTATGGTCCAATTTTGGAAAAAAACGTGGCTTACCAATCAGTTGCTTCGGTTCTCACATAGATGATGATATTGGAAATATTCTTTACACTCAATCAGAAGTGGGGATGATGTCCAAATTAGGCGGAGGAACTTCTGGCTATTTTGGGAAAATCAGAGGCCGCGGCGCAGCCATAAAAAACAACGGCGAAGCTTCAGGAGCGGTGCACATTATGAGGTTATTTGAATCCATGGTGGACGTTGTAAGTCAAGGGTCTGTAAGACGCGGTCGTTTTTCTCCTTATCTTCCGATCGACCACCTAGACATTATGGAGTTCTTGGAAATTGGGACAGAAGGCAACCCTATTCAGGAATTAACTCATGGAGTCACAGTAACCGATGATTGGATGCAAGAAATGATTGATGGTGATACTGATAAGAGAACCGTCTGGGCCAAAGTTTTACAGAGTCGTGGAGAGATGGGGTATCCGTATATTTTCTTCACAGACAATGCAAACAACGGAGCTGCGGATGTATACAAGGACAAAGCGCTGCCGATTTATGCCAGCAATTTATGTACTGAAATAATGCTACCCTCAGATCACAACTGGTCTTTTGTTTGTGTCTTGTCAAGTATTAATTTACTGCATTACGACAAATGGAAAGATACCGATGCAGTTGAAACCATGGTTTACTTTTTGGACGCCGTTATTACAGAGTTTTTAGAAAAACTGGAATCCTATAAAGACTCCCCTAATTTAGACGACCGCCAAACCTTTTTATTTATGGAACGCGCCTATAATTTTGCAAAGGAAAACAGAGCGCTTGGCATGGGCACCTTAGGCTGGCACTCTTTATTACAGTCCAAAATGCTGCCTTTTGATAGTCAAGAAGCCTATAATTTAAATACAGAGGTTTTCAAAGCTTTAAAAGACAAGTCATATAACGCTTCTGAACAATTGGCAGAAAAGTTTGGAGAACCTGCAGTACTCAAAGGCTACGGCAGAAGGAATGCCACTTTAAATGCGATTGCACCAACCACTTCATCGGCTTTTATACTAGGACAAGTATCTCAAGGCATAGAACCCATATGGTCTAATATTTATGTGAAAGATATAGCCAAAATAAAGACCACCATTAAAAATCCTTTTTTGGTGACACTTTTAAAAGAAAAAGGCATGGATACCCAAGAGGTATGGAGAGACATTAGAGACAGAGATGGCTCTGTTCAGCACCTTGATTTCTTATCTGAAAATGAAAAAGAAGTGTTCAAAACCTATTCTGAAATTGATCAATTGGCAATCATCTATCAGGCTGCCAACCGCCAAAATCATATCGATCAAGGCCAGTCGCTTAACATCATTGTACATCCGGATATGCCTACCAAGGACATCAATAAGATCCATGTGACTGCATGGAAGCTTGGGCTGAAGTCACTATACTACCAGCACAGTATGAACGCCGCACAAAAGTTTAAGCAAAAGAAAGAGTGTACAAGCTGTGAAGGCTAATTAAACATTTGTAGTAATAAATAAAAAAACCCCTTCATTTGAAAGGTTTTTTTTATTGAGTCTTTTGAATTTACTATGAAGATTTATTGTGTGAATTTTCGTATTCGTCTATTAAGCTGCCCGCAGCCTTTAAGAAATCTTTAGTTTCCAACAGTAGATTGAAGTATAGTGTTGTATTCTTTGGGCTGGACTCATCCGCACCTCTAGTCCTTTTAACTTGTGATTTTATATCAGACTTTAATATACTGTAAATATCATTTTTACGCTTGGTAATATCCTCAATCTTATCAAAGGAGTGCGAATCAAAGGCTTTTCTAGAATCTGAAAATAGGGTTGTTATTGCTTCATTAATTTCACTCAGTTCTTTGATTTGTTTAAACTTTAATTTTTTGTGGTTATTGTCAACGTGTTTATAACTTACTTTAGAAATATATTCTAATGACTGTGTCATGTCATGTAAATAGCCTAAAATATCTATGTAAAATCCACTCGCCTCAAGACTAGACTCGTCTAAGTTTTTAATGAAATAAAAAACATTATCTCTTAAATTGTCAACCTCTTTTGAGAGTTTAACAACTTGCTTTTTGTTTTTCTTTAGAAGTTTAATGTCCTCAGACGCTAGGCCATTTATGGCGTTGCTGTAAATAGTATTAGATCTTTTAAGCACATTTGAGATGTTTTTTGCGCTCTCCTGAATAACTCCTTGAATAGAACTACTTTCAGAACTTTTAAGAATGTCATCTTTGGAGATGTTTAAAGATTTATTTTTGTGTGCAAGATAATTTCTATACAATATAATTGCCGTAAGCAATAAGAAAATAGGAGTTATCACTGTAGGGTTCATGTTTATTAAAAACACAACTGTTCCACAGGCTATAAATGCACCAATCGCAGTACCAAACCATCCTCCAATAACATTTAAAACACCGGCAACCCTGTAAACAGCACTTTCTCTGCCCCATGCTTTATCGGCAAATGATGTTCCCATAGCCACCATAAAAGTGACATAAGTTGTAGACAAAGGTAATTTCATAGTGGTTGCAACTGCAATTAATATACCAGCAACCATCAAATTTACAGAGGCTCTAATTAAGTCAAATGCAGGCGCATCTATACTTTGGTCTTTTGTAAGTACTAGTTCTGGTGTTTGAAATCTTTTACCAATATTTTCTTGAACGGATTTTGGCAGAATAAGGTTAAAATATTTTGAAACTTGTGTAGCCCCTTTTACAATTCCTCGTGAGATTATATTTGGCTCGAACTTTTCATGAGTCTCACTTTGCCGCGATAAGCTAATTTCAGTTTCAGCGACTGTTCTTGCTTTCTTTGAAAGTAAGAGCGTTACGACCATAATTCCTCCAGAGATGAACAATAACAATGGCTCAGCAGGTACTTTTTTATCTAAAACTTCCATTGAAAACATGGTAGCATCAATTCCTGACCCAGCCCAGGCTTCGTAAGAATGATAGGCAGCCATCGGTACTCCTATAAAATTAACCAAATCGTTGCCAGAAAATGCAAGTGCTAATCCAAAGGTTCCTACCGCAATAACTACCAAGAGTATTGTTTTTTTTGTAATCGCCTGGAAAACATAGGAAACAATTAGCCACAAGGCAAAACTTGCTGAAATTATATAGGCTTCATTTCCTTCAATAGAGCCTTTTAAATCTTTATAATAAGGTGTTCCTTTCAAACCTTTCAAGAAAATGAAATAGGTAATGGCGGTCAACGCAAAAGCGCCAAATATAGCACCAAAGTTTTTTATTTTTTTCTCAATTTGAAATGTAAAAATTAATCTGGAAACCCATTGGACAATAGCTCCAACGGTAAAGGCTATAAATACAGACATTACAATTCCGCTAATAATTTGAAGTGCTTTTTCCGTATTGATGTAATTTACTAAGTCACTAAAGCCCTGTCCATCAGTAGCACCAATTTTAATTAAAGACATTACAACAGCTGCCCCTAATAAATTAAATACAATCGATACAGTTGTTGACGTTGGAAGGCCTAAAGTGTTAAAAAAATCAAGAAGTAGTATGTCTGTTATCATAACAGCCATAAAAATGTACATGATTTCGTTAAAGCTGAACATTGCAGGCACAAATATTCCTTTTCGTGCGACTTCCATTAGACCACTAGAATACACTGCTCCAACAAAAATACCGAGACTGGCCACAATCATAATGGTTCTCATAGAAATAGCTTTAGAACCGATAGCGGAATTTAAAAAGTTGATGGCATCGTTACTGACTCCAACTACAATATCAATTGTTGCCAAAACTGCGATGGCAATCAACATAAACATATAAATATTATCCATATTACTTATTTGAGCTATGTTAGCAAATATCATACTTTATTTTAATTTTTTTGTTAAATAATCATTATTAAAAATGGAGATCAAAACCAACTCGGAAAGTTATGTTATCTGACTCCTCATCTAATGTTGTGTAACTAATATCACTTTGAATTTTTAGCTTATGTCCAACAACAAACTTATTGAATCCAAGCGTGTATTGTTTTGTAGGCTCTTTCCCAGTTACTGCTTCAAACTCTAATGTTGTAAAACGCGCTGCAATTTCGTAATTGTTGTCAAATAAATATCCAGCTTGTAGGTTTAATGCATTTCCAGTTAGCACAATATCCTCGGTAGGAGTAAGTCCATCTGACTCTGTCGCAATCTCGTCATCAGCAGTTCTTTTGGCATATTCTCCCATGAACGAAAATCCATTGTGTTTGTACATCGCATCTATAAAAATTGTTGTCTGATCAGTTCCGTATATTGTTTTATCGTTTCGGATCATGTAATCACCAGAAAACCCTCTTTCTCTTACAGCATCTTCGTTAAAGTTGTAAGTAAAGCCTAACATAAGTTTAGGCTTTTCTTCGCGCTTTAAGTCTGATTGGCTGTAATCACCCTTTGATTTAAATGTGCCAAATGGCAACAATTCAAGTCTAGCAGTATATTGTAATCCACCTTCATTTCCTTCACTTACATTTCTACCCTCTCCTTGAGATAGTGATAATTTTTCTCGCATTAGGAAGTTCTCACCAAGCTTTGTTTTGTGACGTAATTGTATTCCTAAATCACGATCAATATTAAAGCTACTGTTTAATAAAGATCGATCAATTAATTGTAAGTTACCAGACGAAACGACACGTTCAACGTTTCCAGGAAGTTTTGTTTGCCCTGCCCAAAATTCCCAGTTTTTAGCAAATTTCCATTTAAGAACAGCATCTAAAATGTAACGAGGAGTATTACGGTTAAAATCATTAGCACCAGAAATATCTCTGTTTGATAAGCCTAACTCAATCTTGTAAATAAGATTTTTATTATAAGCAAACCCATCAAATTTTAGTCTTGATCGTCTGACAATAAAGTTGTGTTCTCCACTTCCATAAATATCGCCGTTGTGATACCATGACGACATTGATCTTACTTGAAAACGAGGGGCAAACTTTACGCTAAATGTACTGTCTTTTGCAACGAAATTGATCAATCCTTTACCAAAGGAAGTATCGCTAATTTCTTGTGCTTGTAAGTTGAATGTAAAAAGAATGGCTACTATAATACCTAGCTTGTTTTTCATTTTGATTTAGATTATTAGTTTTTATCGATTACAAAAGTGCGAATCAAATGTTAAGTGAATGTTATGTAAAAATTAAATAAACAAAAAAACTGCCCGGCCAAGACAGTCATGTTTGAACATTCATTTTATAGGAGCTGAATTTGAGTCATCTGAGCAATTGATTAGTGTTGTTGTTAAAAACGCAAATGCTAATAAAGATTTTAAATTTTTCATTTTAGTTGTTGTTAATTTTTTTTCAAAACTACATTCAATTGCCACTATTATCGATTAATTAAATTTTACGTTTGGTTTAATAAAGTGTTAGTTATATTTCAAAAGTTATACAGTCTAGAAACATTTACTTAACACTGAAAATTAGTATCTTGCAACCATGACTGACATCATGCATTGGGAGCAATTATTGTCTTTAAAAAGACAGGGGGACACCAACAAACGCTTGCGCAACGAACAAGACGAAACCCGTTTGGGCTTTGACGTAGATTACGACCGTATTATTTTCTCACCAGAATTTAGAAGTCTTCAAGACAAGACCCAAGTTATTCCATTGTCTTCCACTGATTTTGTGCACACCCGACTGACTCACAGTTTAGAAGTGAGCGTTGTAGCGCGTTCATTGGGACGAAAAGTAGGGGGAAAAGTCTTAGAAAAGCATCCTGCCCTTGCTGAGGTTCATGGTTATAAAGCCAATGATTTTGGCGCCATCGTAGCGGCCGCTGCTTTGGCACATGACATCGGAAATCCACCTTTTGGACATTCTGGAGAAAAGGCCATTGGGCATTTTTTTACAACTGGGCCAGGAAAAAATTACAAATCTGGATTGAGCGCTAGAGAATACCAAGATCTTTGTGATTTTGAAGGCAACGCCAATGGTTTTAAAATCTTAACCCAAGATTTACAAGGACGTCCAGGGGGACTACGTCTCAGCTACGCCACCTTAGGGGTCTTTACAAAATATCCTAAAGCGTCCTTACCCAAAAAGCCCAGCACCCATGTAGCCGATAAAAAATATGGCTTTTTCCAAAGCGAGGCGGCTATGTTTGATGATGTCGCTAAGGAATTGGGTTTGTTAAAAAATAAAGGGAAATCAGCAGGGCAATTTTCCAGACATCCTTTGGCTTATTTGGTAGAAGCGGCGGATGACATATGCTATACCATCATCGACTTTGAAGATGGCATTAATTTAGGTCTTATTGAAGAGGACTTTGCGCTAGAATACCTCATTAAACTGGTTAAGGGCAACATTCAAACGGAGAAATACAATGCGCTACCGAACAAAAAATCAAGAGTCAGCTATTTACGTGCTTTGGCCATAGGCACCTTAATTGACGAGACCGTTGCGCTTTTTGTACGCCACGAGGAAGCCTTGCTAAAGGGTAGTTTTGAATGTTCACTTTTAGACAAAAGCCCCTACAAAGCCCAAATGGATGATATTATCAAACTGAGCATTGATCGAATTTATAACTCTAAAGAGGTGATAGACAAAGAAATTTCAGGGTTTGAAGTCATCAACGAATTATTGTTGCGCTTTGCCACGGCGGTTAATAATTGTTATGAAGATCAAGGCAGCCATTACGACGAACTTCTTCTTAAAATATTGCCTTCAGAGTTTGATTTTACACACCCAAGTCTGTACAATCGTCTCATGGGCGTTTGTGCCGTAATCGCTTCTTATTCTGACAGCAAAGCGGTTTTAACTTACAAAAAATTGAAGGGCTTAAAGTTTTAAAAATGAATTTTCAATTAGACGATGCTTATTTTATGAAAAAGGCCTTAGTTGAGGCAGAATTGGCTTTTGAGCAAGGGGAGGTTCCCGTTGGCGCTGTTATTGTTGTTAATCAGCAAATCATTGCCAGAGCACATAATTTAACAGAGCGGTTAAATGATGTGACTGCCCATGCCGAAATGCAGGCCATCACATCGGCTTCAAATTATTTAGGTGGTAAATTTTTACACCATTGTACGCTATATGTGACTTTGGAGCCTTGTCAAATGTGTGCAGGCGCGCTTTACTGGAGTCAGATTTCAAGAGTAGTCTATGGCGCAGATGATAAAGAACGGGGTTGCAGGGCCATGGGTACAAAATTACATCCTAAAACAAAACTGGAGGGAGGCGTACTAGCTAAAGAGGCTTCCGATTTATTAAAACGGTTTTTTGTGGAGAAACGAAACTTAAATTAATCAGTCTTTGGCCTCATTATATTCCCGCATCTTATCTAAATTTTCCGCGGTGAGCATATAGTCCGCCATTTTTTTATCTTTCCATCGGTAATAAGAGAACAAGGGGAATACAATCAAAAAAAGGCCCAAAACACCGAATCCAATAAGCTTCTCGGACATGGCAATTTCCTCCGCCTTCATTATGGGATCTATGGTGTCTGAGTCAGGGATGGCAAACCCAAGCCCTATTGAAGCAAAGGCTGCGATGCAAAGAAACCAAATTAAATATTTCATTGGATGGGGGCGTTATTTTGTTTTTAAACCCAATTCGTCTAACTGCGCTTTATCAATGGGCGCGGGGGCGTCTATCATGACATCTCTACCAGAATTATTTTTAGGAAAGGCGATAAAATCTCGAATTGTTTCTTGTCCACCAAGAATTGCGACCAAGCGGTCCAGTCCAAAGGCAATCCCACCATGTGGCGGTGCACCATATTCAAAAGCATTCATCAAAAACCCAAACTGTGACTTTGCTTCTTCTTCAGTAAAGCCAAGATGTCTAAACATCAAAGCTTGGGTGGTTTTGTCATGAATACGAATCGACCCCCCTCCAATTTCATTCCCATTCAACACCAAATCATAGGCATCGGCTTTGACCGCGGCAGGATCGGAATCTAATAAACTAATTTGTTCTGATTTAGGGGCAGTAAAGGGGTGGTGCATGGCGTGATAGGATTGGGTGTCTTCGTCCCATTCCAAAAGTGGAAAATCGGTCACCCACAAAGGGGCAAATTCTTTTGGGTTTCTGAGGTTTAAACGCCCTGCAAGTTCCATCCGCAAAGCACTTAATTGTGCACGAACTTCATTTGTCTTTCCAGAAAGTACACAAATCAAATCGCCAGCTTTGGCATTTGTTGCTTTAGCCCATTTGGCCAAATCGTCTTGATCGTAAAATTTATCTACAGAAGATTTATAACTGCCGTCTTCATTGCAACGCACATAGACCATACCAAGGGCCCCAATTTGTGGACGTTTGACCCAATCAATCAGCTTGTCAATGTCTTTTCTAGAGTACTCGTTTCCACCTGGAACTGCAATACCAACCACAAGCGCTGCTTTGTTAAAGACGTTAAAATCCTTGTGCTGTGCGATGGCATTGAGCTCCCCAAACTTCATCCCAAAACGAATGTCGGGTTTGTCGTTCCCATAGGTTCTCATGGCTTCATCGTAAGAAATGCGTGGAAATGCATCCACTTCAACACCCTTTATGGTCTTTAGGAGGTGACGGGTCAACCCTTCAAAGGCATTAAGAATGTCTTCTTGCTCCACAAAGGCCATTTCACAGTCTATTTGGGTGAATTCAGGCTGGCGATCAGCTCGTAAATCTTCATCCCTAAAACATTTTACAATTTGAAAATATTTATCCATACCGCCAACCATGAGCAATTGCTTAAAGGTCTGTGGCGATTGTGGAAGGGCATAAAATTGTCCCTCATTCATACGGCTAGGCACCACAAAGTCTCTTGCACCTTCTGGAGTTGATTTGATGAGGTAGGGGGTTTCAACTTCAATAAATTCCTTAGAGGATAAATAGTTCCTAACCTCTTGGACCACTTTGTGTCTAAAGATAAGTTTGTTTTTTACTGGGTTTCTACGCAGATCTAGATAACGGTATTTCATGCGCAATTCTTCACCGCCATCGGTCTCATCTTCTATGGTAAAAGGGGGCACTTTTGTGGTATTGAGTACTGTTAGGGCAGTTGCTAAAATTTCAATCTCACCTGTAGGTATGTTTGGATTTTTAGAAGCGCGTTCAATGACGGTCCCAGTCACTTGAATGACAAACTCGCGCCCTAAGCCCCTGGCCGATTCCATCAAATTTTTATCCGTTCGATCGGCATCGAAGACCAATTGCGTAATGCCATAGCGGTCGCGTAAATCTACCCAAGCTACAAATCCTTTGTCTCTGGATTTATGGACCCAGCCGGAAAGCGTTACAGTCTGATTGATATGTGAAGCGTTTAGTTCGCCACAGTGATGCGTTCGATACATGTCATTCTATTTGTTGTACAAATTTAAGATTATTAAACTAAAACAACAGCATCTAGGCTGCAACATTCATGCGTCTTGTCTTAATTTTATTGATGAGGTAATATAAAATAGGGACCACTACCAAGGTCAAAAAAGTTGCAAAGGTAAGGCCGTAAATGATGGCCCACCCCATTGGTCCCCAAAAGGCAACGTTTTCACCACCTATGTAAAAGTTTGGATTCAGTTCTGTTACCAAAGTTTTGAAGTTGATATTAATACCCAAGACCAAGGGGAGCAAACCTAAGATGGTGGTGATAGCAGTTAACATCACTGGTCTTAAGCGCGTTTTACCACCTTCAACCACACATTCTAAGAGTTGTGAGCTTGTGAGTTTTTCCGAGGCGTCTAAATTGAGGGCTCTGCGCTTTCTTTTGATAGTCAGATTGATGTAGTCAATCAATACAATAGCATTATTAACGACAATTCCAGCCAGTGAAATGATGCCTATCATTGTCATTAGAATGACAAAATCCATTCGGAAAATAAGCAATCCAAAAAGGACACCAATCAAACTTAAAACAACGGATATTGAAATGATAATTGGGGTGCTTACAGAGTTGAATTGGGCGACCAATATTAAAAAGATCAAGAGTACTGCAATCAAAAGTGCTTTGCTTAGAAAAGCCATTTCTTCAGCTTGTTTTTCTTGTTCGCCTGTAAAGCTAATTTCAAGGCCTTTCGGAACCTCAAAATCTTCAATAAAGGTTTTAATTTTTGCATTGACATCGGTTGGATTATAGCCGCTCAGTACGTTTGAGTAAACCGTGACCACACGATCCATATCAATGCGTTTGACTGCATTAAAACTGCTGTTGTTTTGGGTGCTGGCCACCGCTGAAATCGGTACCTGTTTGATGCGTCCACTGCTTTGATTTCTAAACGTGATTTTCTGATTCATCAATGCATTTCTATCGTACCGAAATGCGTTTTTAAGCCTGATATTGATAGGGTAGTCGTCTTTTAAGTCTTTGTAAGTTGAAACTTCTTTACCATAAAGTGCGGTTCTTAGACTGCTTCCAATTTGTGCCGTGGAAATACCAAGACGCCTTGCTTTTTGACGGTCTACTTGTACCAACAGTTCTGGTTTTCCCTGATCAATATCCAATTTTAATTCTTCGATACCAGGAATGTTGGCCCTGTCAATAAATTGTTTAAGGTTGTTGGCGTTTTCTAGTATCAATTCGTAATTATCCCCTTTGATTTCAAGGTTGATTGGAGATCCCGTGGGGGGACCATCAGCGGGTTTGTCAACGACAATTCGAACGCCGGGATAACCTTGAATGACCTCTCGAATGTTCCTAAGTACTTGTTCAGAGCTGATGCCTTTTCGGTCCTGAAACTTTACAAAATCAACCGTAATTCTTGCTTTATTAGGGGTGTTTCCTCCAGTTTGTCCTCGGCTTGGATCGGCCGTTCCTTCTCCAACTTGACCAATAACGGAGGTCACAAGAAAGTTCTCTCCGTTGGTTTCGTATTGCATTAGATGGTTCTCTATGTCGGATTCAATTCTTTTGGATAACAAGTTTGTTTCTTCAATGTCTGTTCCTATGGGGTATTCTAAGAACACAAAGACTTGCTTTGCTTCGGTATCAGGGAAGAAGAGTATTTTTGGTGGAAATAGATACATTAAACCAGCGGCTAAGAAAAGTAAGGAAAATGTACCCGCAAGAATACCATAAGGATTTTTGCCCTTCAAGGCATAACTCAGGAATTTTTGATAGGATTTTTCTAGTGTGTGAATAAAAGTTAATTTGTTTTCTTTTTTGGGAATAACTTTCATAAAAAGTGAAATCAACATAGGGTTGATTACCAATGCGACAAATAGGGAAGAGCTCAATACAATGATCAATGTAATGGGCAGCCATTGCATAAATTCCCCAACAATACCATCCCACAATACCAGTGGTATAAAAGCAGCAAGCGTGGTAGCCGTAGATGCGATGATGGGCATGGCGACTTCTCCAACGCCTTTTTTTGTAGCTTCAATTCTCGAGTGGCCTTTGTCCATTAAGCGGTAGACATTTTCTACAACAACAATTCCATTGTCTACAAGCATACCCAAAGCGATAACCAATGAAAACAGCACCATGGTGTTGAGAGTGACCCCAAGAAAGCTTAGGATTATAAAGGATAATAACATTGAAAGCGGAATCGCAATCCCTACAAAAAGTGCATTTCTAAACCCTAAAAAGAAATATAAAACCGCGACGACTAAGATAATTCCCAAAACAATGCTATTTTCTAGGTCTGCCACCATCGTTTTAGTGTCGTTAGATTGGTCATTTGTTTTGGAAATAACAAGGTTTGATGGAAAGACATTGGCTTTCGCAGTTTTTATAATTTCATCAATTTTAGAAGACGCCACCAATAAATTTTGACCACTACGTTTTTTGACATCCAACATAACCACAGGCTGTAAATACTCCCTAGCATAGCTTTGTTTTTCCTGCTCTTTGAAAGTCACATCTGCGATATCTCTTAAGTAAACAATATTGCCCTTTTCACGTTTTACAACAATGTCTTTAACCTTTAAAGGATCCACAAACTCACCGACTACGCGAACGTTCTTTCGGGTACCGTCTTCTAGGATGTCTCCACTTGAAATGCTCTGATTTTCGAAAGCAATGGCGTTTTCTACGTCTGTAAAGCTAATTTTTGAGCTTTCCATTTTATATAGGTCTATAGCTACCTCCAACTCTTTTTCTTGAACGCCACGAATATCTACACCAGAAATTTCTGTAAGCCCTTCAATTTCATCTTCCAGATATTCGGCATAGTCTTTCAACTGATCCATAGAAAAATCTCCCGAAAGATTGATGTTCATAATAGGCATCAGTTCACTAAAATTCACTTCTGTAACGCTAGGCTCGCTTGGCAAATCTTTTGGAAAATCTTTATCCGCCATTGCAATATCCACACGGTCTTTTACCTTAAGAAGCGCTTCAGAGGGTGTTATGTCAAAATTGAATTCCACCTTGATACTTGAATAGCCTTGGATCGAATTGGATGTGATTTTATCAATTCCCGTAATGGCATTGATTTCTTTTTCCAGGCGTTTGGTAATTAATTTTTCAACATCCAGCGCTGAGTTTCCAGGATAGGGTGTTGCAACATATATTTGAGGAACAATGATTTCTGGAAAGTTTTCTCTTGGCATGCTGATATAGGACAACAATCCCCCCAATATTACGATGAAGGTAATGACCGCCACAGTCGATTTGTTGGAAATTGCCCAAGACGAAAGTTTAAATTCTTTAAATTTTTTAGTCCCCATGGTTTGATTATTCTGCTAGAATTACAGTTTCATTGGCTTTGATCAATCGCGCACCTTTGTCAACAATAAGCGCTTCTTCTAATAGGCCATCTGCTATGAAGGTCTCATTAGAATAGGTCATTTTTTCTACTATATAGGTTTTTTCTACCAAATAGCCCTCCTTTTCTTTTTTTAGGGTGTATACATAGGAGTCTCCTTTGCGGTCCTTTTGAATTAATTTGGTCGGGATGACGATGCCGTTTTGCTTAAAGTCATTGATTTTTAGATCCGCCAATAAATTTGCTTTTAATTCATTTTTTGGGTTATCCACATTAATGCGAATTTTAAAACTACGGTTATTGGGATTGATATAATTACCAACTTGGCTAACTTTAGTGCTTATGTTTTTACCAATGGTTGGGAAAAACAACTCAACCTCAGTTCCCTTTTTGATGTATTTAAGATAGGTTTCAGTGACCTCGCTTTCTACATGGACTTGTTTTAGATTTACCAAGCGAATTGCAGGCGCCATTGGGTTAGCAAGGCCGCCAATTTTAGAGAACACCTCATCCACAGTCCCAGAAAAGGGCGCTGAAATTTCAAGTTTTTTCGCTTGGGCCTTTAAACTTTCAATGCTATTTTCGAGCCCTTCTTTTTTAGCTTTTGATTGTAAAAATTGAATTTCACTGCCAATGTTCTGATCCCACAAACGCTCTTGACGCTCATATGTAGTGCTGGCCAATTCCAATTGCGTTTGCAATTCTGCCATATTGGTTTTTAGAATTGAATTGTCAATTTGAATCAAGGTTTGGCCCTTGTAAACGCTTTGTCCTTCTTCGACAAATATGTTTGTAATGCTGCCACTGCTTTCTGGGTATAATTCGACACTCTGCTCTGCTTCGACTGTGCCTTGAACTTCAATAAAATGTTGAAACAGTTTCCTTTGGGCTTTTATGGTATTAACGGCAGTTAAACGCTTGTTTGTATCTAATTTTGAGATGTTTAGTTCCACCAAATTAAGCACTTGACTCAAGCTGTCAATCTGTTCAATTAACACTTCTTTTTTGCTGTTAAGCTCTAAAAGGTTTTCGGACTGCTTCGCTGTTTTTCCGCAAGAACTTACCAATACTAGAGTAGCATACGCGTATATTTTTTTCATCCGGAGTTTCATTTAATTTATTGGATTAGGGTTTAACAATACGTCCAAGGCAATGTGCTTGTTTAGCACAGAAAGCATGGCTTCCATATATTGCTTTTGGGCGCTGTATAGCTGCGTTTGTGCTTGACTGAGTTCAAAACTTGAAGCCAAGCCTTCAAAAAACTTTATTTGGTTTTTTTCTTCGATACGTTTGGCTAGATTTTGCGCCTGTTTTTTGGTTTCTAAATCTTGTTGTGCAAAGGCCAATTCATTTTGCGCCCGCTTGATTCTAATTTTCAATTCTTGCCGTGTATTGACAAGCGCTCGTTCCGACTTTTCAAGCGCTATTTTAGCTTTTTGTGTCGCTGCCGATCGCCCCAAGGAGCTGAACAATGGGACGGACATATTAACCCCAAATAAAGAAGCGCCAAACCATTTCTGGGACCGATCTAAAAAATTAAAGCGGTTATTGTTGCCTGCGTAGCCACCATTGATGAATGCATTTATTGTAGGCAAGGCCTTGCTTTTTTCAAGTTTGAATAACAATTCATTGGATCGCATATTATTGATAGCAATTTTAAAATCAATGTTGTTCTCCAAACTACTATTTGAAGTTTCGGTAGGAGATAATAAAACTTTCACAACCAAATCTTCCATTCGATCTGTCAAATTAACGAGAGTGTCAATATTGAGCCCAAGGGTCAGATTGAACATCTCATAGGCCAGGTTTTTAAGAATAGCATTGTAATTTCTGGCACCCACCAAACCAGCGCGGGTCAACTGAAGCTGTTCAATGTTTTCAACTTCGGTCAAACCATTTTCGTAGACTTTTTGAAGTTCTTCAATATTTTTTTCAAGGACCTCAATGTTTGCATCTAAAATTAAAATATTTTCCTCCGCTAAAAGGATACTGCCATAGGCATTGGTTACAACTTTTCTTAATTCGCTAAGTGTTTTTTCTTTGGCATTTTTTGAAATTTCTAAATAAACTTTTGAAGCCTGAAGTGCGACAAGGTAAGAGCCATCAAATAGTTTTTGTTTTAAGGTAACAGTTCCGTTTACCGTTTGCTGGGTTCCAAAAGCCACTTCAACAAAATCGCCTGGCATGCCGCCAAAAAATTCAGCAGGGATAAGAGAAATTTGCTGTTCAATCCAATTATTATAGGAAATGTCTGCACTTATTTGGGGGAGCCCTGTGGCTGTCGTTTCCCATTTTTGAAGTTCCGCCATACGGACATCACTTTGACTGTCCAATGCCAGTTTATTATTTGAGTGCGCGTAGTCAATGGCCTCTTCTAATGAAAAAACCAGGGTTTCATTTTGTGAAAAAACAGAAAAAGAAAAAAATAAAAGGGCAAAAACTTTATGCATTTTAGGGCTTATTTTTTTGGATGTGCTTGTTTAAAAACTTAAAGCCTTTGTCAGTGACAATGGCGCGAAGGTGGTATTCTAGATAACTATTCATCAAGTAATTTTTGTTGAACTGATCTTCTTTAAAAACGGCTGTATCCCTAATTCCCGACATGCCTATGAAATAAATTCTTGAAATAAATGCCACATCAATGTCGGCTCTAAAAAGCTTTAGTTCAATTCCTTTTTTTAAACTGTTTTCAACTGAAGAATGCATTTTTTCAAACTTTTTGACTTCAAGTTGTTCAAAAATAGCTGGGTAGTATTTTTTTAGTTGAAATTGAGCAGAACCGCGTTCATTTCTTAAATAATGCATAATGAACATATTTATATCATACATCTTTTCAATAGGATTGACCGCATTTTCATTGATCTGTTCTATATTTTTATGAATGTATTCGAGAATAGAAAAAGTAACCGAACGCACCAATTCTACCTTATTAGGAAAATGAGCGTAAATGGTTTTTTTGGATATACCCATTGCATTGGCTATTTCATCCATTGTCACATTTTTAAAGCCGAGACTTAAAAACAATTCTTCCGATTTTGATATAATTTTTGCTTTCATAAAAAGGACTGCAAATATAACACAGGAAACTTAAAAAACAATAAAAGTTTCCAAAGTTTTGCATTTTTTTAACATTTGTTGAACCTTAGACGGTTTATAAATGTAAATCTGTTATTTTTGTTTAAATGAAAGCCATACAGCATTACCAGTCTCAATTTATTGCACATTTAGAGGCTTACAATAAAGCGCGGGTTCCTTTAAGCTTATACGAGCCTATTCAATACATTCTTGGACTGGGAGGTAAGCGTTTACGCCCCATATTAACCTTGATGACTACGGACTGCTTTGGCGGTGAGGTTTCCAATGCTTTAGATGCTGGTTTGGCGATAGAGGTCTTTCATAATTTTTCTTTGATTCACGATGATATAATGGACAAGGCGCCACTGCGTAGAGGTCAAAAAACCGTGCACGAAAAATGGAATTTAAACACTGGAATATTATCCGGGGATGCAATGCTTATAATGGCCTATAAATTATTTGAAGGCTACAATGCAAAACAGTTTCAAGAATTGACAGCATTGTTCAGTAAAACCGCCTTGGAGGTTTGTGAAGGACAGCAATACGATATTGATTTTGAGACCCGAACCGATGTCAGTATTCCAGAATACCTAAAGATGATTGAATACAAGACCGCTGTTTTGGTGGCAGCGGCGATGCAAATGGGGGCGATTGTAGCAGAAGCTTCCAGGGAAAATCAGCAAAAATGTTATGATTTTGGAAGAAATCTTGGAATTGCGTTTCAATTACAAGATGATTTCCTGGATGCCTTTGGAGACCCTAAAACTTTTGGCAAACAAGTTGGCGGGGATATCATTGAAAACAAAAAAACCTATTTATATCTCAAGGCCATGGCGCTTGGATCAGAATCGGATAAGCGTAAGTTAAAAACCTTGTATGGTAAAAATTCAGTTCATTCAGATGAAAAAATAGCAACTGTACTTCAAGTTTTTGAGCAAACCGGTGCTGCTGATGCCACAAATCAATCAATACAAGATTACACCAAAGCCGCCTTTGATGTTCTTAATTCACTAGAAATTGATCCAATAAAAAAAGAACCCCTTCTTAATTTTGGGATACAGTTGATGACACGAACGTCTTAAAAATCCTTGTAATCTTTCTTATATTAAACCTTAGAAACACTGTATGATTTTGACAAAAGTTGTATTTTTGATTTAAGAATTTCAAGCGCGTTTTTTACAGGACGTATAGACATATATGGATAAGTTTTCTTTTTTAAATGCTGCACATACCGTTTATTTCTCTGAGTTGTATGAACAATACCAGAAAGATCCCGACAGTGTGGAACCCAGCTGGAGGGCTTTTTTTCAAGGTTACGATTTTGGAAGTGAAACCTATGCCCTAAACGGTGAAATCGTAGAAGGCGTTAGCACTCAGGTTCCAGAGCATGTTCAAAAGGAATTCCAAGTTGTAAAGTTAATTGATGGCTATCGTACTAGAGGCCATTTATTTACCAAAACTAACCCAGTTCGGGAACGCAGAAAATATGCACCAACCTTAGAAATTGAAAACTTTGGATTGCAGTCCAGTGATCTTGACACAGTTTTCAATGCGGGAGAAATTTTAGGAATTGGCCCCAAGACCCTTAGAGAGATTCGGCAACACTTGGAAGCTATTTATTGCGATTCTATAGGAATAGAGTATATGTACATCCGCCAACCCGACGAAATTCAATGGATTCAAAACCGATTAAATCAAAATGACAATCATGGCAATTTTTCTGTTGGAGAAAAAAAACACATTCTAAAAAAACTAAATGAAGCCGTGTCCTTTGAAAACTTTTTGCACACCAAATATGTCGGTCAAAAACGTTTTTCACTCGAAGGTAATGAGTCGCTCATTCCCGCCCTAGACGCTTTAATTGAACAAGCTGCCTCTTACGGCGTAAAAGAATTTGTGATGGGTATGGCGCATCGTGGTCGCTTGAGCACACTGACCAATATTTTTGGTAAATCTGCAAAGGACATATTTAGTGAATTTGATGGCAAAGATTATGAAGAGGAAGTTTTCGATGGCGACGTAAAATACCATTTAGGATGGACCAGTGATCGTCTAACAGACAATGGTAATCGGATTAACTTGAGTATTGCTCCCAATCCCTCACACTTGGAAACTGTTGGTGCTGTTGTTCAAGGGATTACCCGTGCGAAACAAGATCAATATTACAGCGATGATTTTAGTAAAGTATTGCCCATTGTTGTGCATGGAGATGCCGCTATTGCGGGCCAGGGTCTTATTTATGAGGTAGTACAAATGGCTAAATTAGATGGTTACAAAACCAATGGGACCATACACATTGTTGTCAACAATCAAATTGGGTTTACAACCAACTATCTAGATGGTCGTTCCAGTACCTATTGTACGGATGTTGGAAAGGTGACACTTTCTCCAGTGTTACACGTCAATGCAGACGATGTTGAGGCTGTAGTTCATGCCGTACGATTTGCATTGGATTTTCGAATGGCATTTAAACGCGATGTTTTTATTGATTTGTTGGGCTACAGAAAATATGGACACAACGAAGGCGATGAACCGAGGTTTACGCAGCCAAAGCTTTATAAAGCCATTTCCAAACACAAAAACCCTAGAGATATTTATGCAGAATTACTCATCAGTCAAGGCCTTATTGATTACAACCATATAAAAACGCTAGAAAAAAATTATAAAGCCAGCCTAGAGACCGAGCTTGAAGACTCACGAAAGGACGACAAGACCGTTATCACCCCTTTTATGCAAGACGCCTGGACAAACTTCAAAAGAGCCAAAGCGGATAGAATGATGGAAACTATTGATACATCGTATCCACAAGAAAAACTAGCTCAAATTGCAAAGGTAATTTCAACCTTGCCTAAGGGTAAAAAGTTCATTCGAAAAATTGAGCGATTGGTGCAATCCAGACAAACGATGTTTGACAATGATAGGTTGGATTGGGCCATGGCCGAACATTTGGCCTATGGATCGCTGCTGGAGGAAGGTTTTGATGTTCGAATCTCTGGTCAAGACGTGGAACGCGGGACGTTTTCACACCGCCACGCCGTGGTCAAAGCCGAGGATAGCGAAGAAGAGTTATTATTGCTTAACAACATATCTAGCTACCAAGGTCAATTTCAAATTTATAATTCCTTACTGTCTGAGTATGGGGTTGTTGGTTTTGATTATGGGTATGCCATGGCAAGCCCAAATACGCTAACCATTTGGGAAGCACAATTTGGCGACTTTAGCAATGGCGCTCAAATCATGATTGATCAGTACATTTCCAGTGGTGAAAACAAATGGAAAACGCCCAATGGTATTGTCATGCTATTGCCACATGGTTATGAAGGTCAGGGCGCCGAACACTCCTCAGGGCGCATGGAACGTTACCTCCAATTGTGTGCTAAAAATAATATGTTTGTTGTAGATTGTTCCACTCCTGCCAATATGTTCCACTTATTGCGCCGCCAATTAAAATCAGACTATAGAAAACCCTTAATCGTCTTTACACCAAAAAGTTTGTTAAGACATCCCAAAGTCATTTCTACAGTAGAAGACTTTTCAAATGGCAGTTTCCAACCATTGATAGATGACGTATCAGCCAAAGCGTCTAAAATTAAAACAGTCGTTTTTGTCACCGGTAAGTTTTATTATGACTTATTAGAAGCCAAAACATCACTGGCCCGGACCGATGTTGCTCTGGTCCGTATTGAGCAATTATTTCCGCTACCCGAAGTTGATATTACTTCTGTTTTATTGAAGTATAAACAAGCCTCAGATATTGTTTGGGCTCAAGAGGAGCCCCGAAATATGGGTGCTTATGGCCATATGATAATGCATGTTGAAGCCGCCAAAAATTGGCGCGTCGCCTCCAGGCGCAGTTACAGTGCTCCAGCCGCAGGAAGTGCAACGCGTTCAAAACGCAGACACCAAGAAATCCTCGATTTTGTCTTTGATAAAACAAAGGACAACCAGCGTAAAAAATCCAAGTTAAAAAACAGTTAGGACTTCCATTTGCCTTTGCAGTTTTTGAGCGTATTGCGCTAACATATTTTGCAATTTTAACTAAATACTTTACAGAATTAATTGTTAAGCTTTTTGTAATTTCAATTTATTAAGCGCTTCTTTTCGTTACATTAGCCGCAAATAACCCGATGTAATCTATTATGAAAAAATATTTCTTAACAATACTGTTATTTTTTTGTGTTAAAGCTTTTGCTCAAACACCTTCGTTGTGGGAACCAGTTCGTAAAGACGATCAAAATAAATCCATTAAATTATCAAACAAAGAAACAGCTTTGAAAGATTATAGGGTGTTTCGTCTAAATCTAGAGTTATTGAAATCAAAACTAGACTACTATTCTAGCGGTAATGCCGATCAATATATCTTGATTCAACTTCCAGATGCCTCTGGAAAGCTGTCTTCTTTTAAAGTGGTGGAGTCTTCCATTATGCACCCAGATTTACAAAACCGTTATTCCTCGATTAGAACCTATAAAGGGGTTGGGTTGAAGGACCCCACAGCGACCTTGCGCTTTAGCTTGAGTCCATTAGGATTTCATGCATTATCCTCCTCCGGTAGCCGTTCTGATTTATACATTGAGCCCTACAGTAAAAATGATGCGAGCTTGCACATGGTATTTGAAAAGAATGCCATCAACAATACGAATTCAGATTTTGAATGCCTCGTGGAAACAGATCTAGACAATATGGAACAACGCTTGTCTAATAATTCCAATGGCGCTGGGGATATTGACGATCAAAAATTAAGAAAGTACAGATTGGCATTGAGTTGTACAGGAGAATACGCTCAAAACTTTGCTGGGAATGGCAGCGAGATACAACAAAAAACAAATGTACTCGCAGCCATGGTCACTTCCATAAATAGAGTGAATGAAATCTTTGAGCGCGATTTGGGCATTCGTCTGGAATTGGTTGCCAATAATGATCAGGTCATTTATTTAGACCCTTCATCGGATCCATGGCAAAACGAATTTAACACAACAACCGCTGAAACCCTTGACATTGTAATCGGCGTCAACAATTATGATGTTGGTCACAACTACAATGATTCTGGTGGTGGAAATGCAGGGTGTTTAGGTTGTGTTTGTTCATCATTTTCACAGAACAATTTCCATAAGGGGCGTGGTTGGACCGGCTCTAATAACCCTGTCGGAGATCCCTTTTACATTGATTATGTAGCCCATGAAATTGGACATCAGTTTTATGGATTTCATACCATGAATAGCTGTAGCCGTTCCGGCTATAACACAGAAGTTGAGCCCGGAAGTGGGAGTTCTATAATGGGCTACGCTGGGATTTGTCCTCCAAATGTTCAGAATAGCTCAGACGCTCATTTTAATTATGTCAACATAAGAGATATTGGTGGTTTCATAAAAACAGGTTATAATGATTATGTCAACTACGATGTTGGGATATGCGATAACAGCACAAATATTCAAAATCAACCCCCAACGGCAGATGCTGGGAATGACTATATAATTCCTACCAGTACACCATTTTTTCTTACAGGGACTTCATTTGATGCGGACGGTTTGGAATCATTGACTTATAATTGGTCTCAAAATGATACTGAAGAAGCCCCAAGTACCAGCTCTCCACAGGCCGATTGGTCTCAAGGTCCGCTGTACCGCTCTCTATTGCCCTCCACTTCTCCAACCCGGTATTTCCCAAAATTAGAAACCGTGGTAGCGGGTAGTTTGTCTTCAACATGGGAAGTAACGCCCTCTGTAGCAAGAACGCTTAACTTTGCATTCACGGTGAGGGATAATGGCAGTGGTTTTTTGGGTGATAATGGCACTGGTCAGGTTGCAACCGACCTGATGGTGGTTGAAGTAGTAGATACTGGATCCCCATTTCAAGTAACCTCTCAATCTGAATCAAATCTTACATGGGTTCTAGATTCTTCCCAAACAATTACTTGGGATGTTGCGGGGACCACAACTAATGGCATTAATGCGAGTTCAGTAGATATTTTGTTGTCCATTGACGGTGGTGAAAATTTTGACATCATATTGGCCTCAAATGTCCCGAATAATGGCTCAGCAGAAATTACAGCGCCTAGTACTCCTGCTGCATCATGTCGGGTAATGGTAAAAGGCACAAATCATATTTTTTATTCAGTAAACACAGTCCCATTTGATATGGATTACCTCTATCAAACGGAGTGTTATACTTACAGTTCTGATGAAAACCTAAATTTGGATATCCCAGATGGTACTGGAGCAAATGAATTCGGAGATTATTTATTCCAAACTATTGAGGTTAACGAGGATGTAATTATTTCAGATGTTGATTTTAACATTGATATTAGTCATACGTGGCTTGGCGATTTAAATATTGTTATTGAGCACCCGGATGGAACTCAAATCATTCTCTTCGATGAAGAATATTGTAATAATGAAATAGATTTAGATATCACATTTGACGATGAAGCGACATCAGATGTTGTCTGCTCAAGCCCCTCTGTTGGTATTTATAAACCCACCATTACGCCACTATCCAATCTTGATGGTAAAAGCAGTTTGGGCATCTGGACTTTAGGTATTCGGGATTATTACAATGAAGATACAGGCGTACTAAACGATTTTTCACTCACCTTCTGTAAAAGTGAAGTGGTGCTTGGGGCCTCAAATATTGAATTAGATGCAATAACACTGTACCCAAATCCAGTTGAGGAAACATTATTTATAGATACTATAATAGAAGATTTAAGCTATACGTTATTTGACTTAAATGGCAGGGAAATCCTCAATACTTCAAAAAAAGTGATTCCGATGGGGTCTCTCAGTAATGGTGTATATGTGATTAAAATAAGCGTCCAAAACCAAAGTATCTACAAGCGCGTTGTCAAGAAATAGCTCCGAATTTTACACATTTAGAATACATCAAATTCCTTAAACTGTACTAAAAGGTGCAACAAAATATTTTTAAAAATATTGGGAGAGATTGAATATAATAGTAACTTTGAATTTTATAACTGAATAACAAAATTTTCAAGGGTCTTTACAAAAATCAAACCTTATGATTTTAGAAATGAAAGTGCCTTCGCCAGGCGAATCCATAACTGAAGTTGAAATAGCAGAATGGTTGGTGCAGGATGGTGATCACGTTGAAAAAGACCAAGCCATCGCTGAGGTCGATAGCGATAAAGCGACGCTTGAGTTGCCCGCAGAGGTGAGTGGAACCATCACGCTAAAAGCTGAAGAAGGCGATGCTGTTGCCGTTGGCTCTGTTGTTTGCCTTATAGATACTACGGCTTCAAAACCGGAGGGCAACCCCGATTCCAACACTCAGGAAACACCGGCCCCTGTAGTTGAGACGCCATCCCCAAAAGTTGACACTAAATCAACCTATGCTTCAGGGACTGCTAGCCCAGCAGCCAAGAAAATTTTAGCTGAAAAAGAGATTGATGCCAGTACAATCACTGGTACAGGAAGAGATGGCCGCATTACAAAAGATGATGCTATAAAAGCAGTTCCATCAATGGGTAAAAAAATTGACACTGAAGGACGCGGCGTTAAACGCACTAAACTCTCCATGCTCCGCCGAAAAGTTGCTGAACGCTTGGTGGCCGCCAAAAATGAAACGGCCATGCTTACGACGTTTAACGAGGTGGATATGTCGCCTATTTTTGAATTGAGACAACAATACAAAGAAATTTTTAAAGAAAAGCATGGGGTCGGTTTGGGCTTTATGAGCTTTTTTACACTCGCTGTTGTTCGCGCTTTAAAACTTTTCCCTGCCGTCAATTCAATGATTGAGGGTAAAGAAATGATTTCCTATGATTTCTGTGACATTAGCATTGCGGTTTCAGGGCCAAAAGGGTTAATGGTTCCCGTTATTAGAAATGCTGAAAACCTTACGTTTAAGGGAGTTGAGTCTGAGGTCAAGCGCCTAGCCATCCGAGCAAGAGAGGGGCAAATTACAATCGATGAAATGACTGGGGGCACTTTTACCATTTCCAATGGTGGTGTATTTGGCAGTATGTTGTCAACACCCATTATCAATCCACCTCAAAGTGGAATACTTGGAATGCACAATATTATTGAGCGTCCAGTAGCAGTTGAAGGTAAAGTCGAAATCCGCCCCATGATGTATGTGGCTTTATCCTATGACCACCGCATTATTGACGGTAAAGAATCTGTTGGATTTTTAGTTGCTGTAAAAGAAGCCTTGGAAAACCCTCAAGAGTTTTTGATGGACAATGCGATTGAAAAAGCCCTAGAGCTTTAGTGCGCTTCCAACCAATTTTCTCCTAAATCCATTTCAACGTTGAGCGGAACATGCATGCTGTAGGCATTTTCCATTTCCGATTTTATCATTGCTTTAATAGCATCTATTTCAGGTTTAAAGACATCAAATACAAGTTCGTCATGTACTTGTAAAAGCATCTTTGTTTTATAGTTACCTTCAATAAGCTTGTCGTGAATTCTTATCATGGCAATTTTAATGACATCGGCGGCGCTTCCTTGAATGGGCGCGTTTACAGCATTGCGTTCTGCGGCGCCGCGCATGACTGCATTTCTGGAGTTGATGTCTTTTAAATATCGGCGACGGTCCGAAATGGTTTTAACATAGCCATTTTCCCTTGCAAAGTGAATCTGATCGGAAATGAATGCACTTAATTTTGGATAGGTGGCATAATAGGTGTCAATCAATGCTTTAGCTTCGGCTCGATTTAGCGCTGTCTGATTACTCAGGCCAAAGGCTGAGACTCCATATATAATTCCAAAATTTACGGTTTTGGCATTGCTCCTTTGTTCACGTGTCACTTCATAAATTGGCACATTGAACACTTTTGATGCTGTAGAGGCGTGAATGTCTTCCCCATTTTTAAAGGCCTCAATCATGGTCTCTTCCTCGCTAAGTGCGGCAATTACCCGCAATTCAATTTGGGAATAATCCGCTGCTAATAAAATATAATTCTCATTTCTGGGAACAAATGCTTTTCGCACTTGTCGTCCCCGCACGGTTCGAATGGGAATGTTTTGTAAGTTTGGATTGATACTGCTCAAGCGGCCTGTAGCTGCAACCGTTTGTAAGTATTCTGTATGAATGCGATTTGTACTTTCCAAAACTTGTGCTGGAAGTGCATCTACGTAGGTGCTTTTTAACTTTGCCAGTCCGCGGTATTCTAGAATGTTTTTTATGATTTCGTGGTCCTTGGCAAGGTAAGACAATACATCTTCAGCGGTACTGTATTGCCCAGTTTTGGTTTTTTTAGGCTTGTCAACAAGCTTGAGTTTCTCAAATAAAACAATGCCCAATTGTTTGGGAGATGCAATGTTAAAAACAGTTTCAGCTTGTTTGTAAATGAGTTGTTCTAATTTTTGAATGTCTTTGTCTAGATCTATTGCTAAATCTTTCAGAAAAGCAACGTCCAGGCGTATGCCTTCTAATTCCATGGAAGCTAAAACTCTAATTAGAGGAGTCTCAATACTATTGAAAAGACTTAAGGTATTGGCCTCAGACATTTCCTTCTTAAAATGCTGTGCTAATTGGTAGGTGATATCGGCATCTTCTACCGCATATTCCGTTACATCTTCCAAAGCGACTTCACGCATTGATTTTTGATTTTTACCTTTTTTACCTATTAAGTCTTCAATAGGTACCGGGGTATAGTTAAGATACGTTTCTGACAAAATTGTCATGTTGTGTCGCATGTCTGGATTAATGAGGTAGTGCGCGATCATGGTATCAAACAAAGGGCCTTTGACAGAAAGTTTGTATTTGTCTAAAACTTTGAGGTCGTACTTTAAATTTTGACCAATTTTTTCAATGGATAAGTCTTCAAAAAAGGGCCTTAATTTCTCGATGCGTTCTTGTGCTTCAGAAGTGTCTTCAGGAAAAGGCACATAGAACCCTTTATGCGCCTCCCATGAAAATGCAATGCCCACAAGTTTGGCGGTTATGGCATTCAGACCCGTTGTTTCCGTATCAAAGCAAACGGATGTTTTTTGTAACAACTGTTTTACAAGTAAGTCCAAAGCAAAATCAGTTTCAATAAATTGATAAAAATGGGCTACAGATTTAATATTGGCTCTATTTTCCTGTATTGCTTCCGATGCTTCTTCTTGCGGGGCATCAAATAATGAGAATTGTCCACTACCAGCTTGGGATTTTATTTTAGCAACCTCTTCTTGTTTTACGGTTTTAGGTGTCTTATCATTTGTTTCTGCAGGAGTTGTAAAAGCTTTTTTAAAACTCTCCGCTAGGCGTCTAAATTCTAATTCTTGAAAAATAGCGGCCACTTTTTCCTGGTCAGGAGATTCCATTTCAAAGTTTTTTGCATCAAATTCGACCGGTACATCCAAAAGAATGGTTGCCAGCTTTTTTGACAGTAGACCCAATTCTGCATTGGCTTCTACTTTTTCTTTCATTTTGCCCTTAAGTTCGTGGGTGTTTTCAATCAAACCTTCCATGCTGCCATAGAGATTGATGAATTTTTTAGCCGTTTTATCTCCAACGCCAGGCAATCCAGGGATGTTGTCCACTGCATCTCCTTTCATCCCCAAAAAATCGATGACTTGAATGGGATCTTTGACTTCAAATTTAGCCTTAACCTCTTCGACCCCCCAAGTTTCATAACCACCTCCAAACATTGGGCGGTACATAAATATATTAGGGCTAACAAGCTGTGCAAAATCTTTATCTGGGGTCACCATAAAAGTCTGGTAACCGTCTTTCTCGGCTTTTTTGGCCAGGGTTCCTATAATGTCATCAGCTTCATAGCCTTCTTTGACAATCACGGGAATGTGCATGGCTTCCAAAAGCTTATGTATATAGGGCACAGCAACTTTTATCCCCTTAGGAGTTTCATCTCGATTGGCTTTGTATTCTGGAAAAATTTCGATGCGGTCGGTGCTTCCACCCTTGTCAAAGCAAACGGCTAAGTAGTCTGGGCGTTCTCGCTTTATGACATCTAGAAGCGAGTTTGTAAACCCAAGAATCGCCGAGGTATCAAGCCCTTGAGAATTGATGCGTGGGTTTTTAATAAATGCGTAATACCCTCTAAAGATAAGCGCATATGCATCGAGAAGAAATAAGCGTTTTTGTTTTTTCATTCCAGAAATTAGGAGTTTTTATTGAAACAGTCAGATTGAATTATAAGATTTTTACCATTTTGAAATTTGATTGGGCTAACCATACGGCAACCTTGTTCCACGGCATCTAAAGCGCTTCCTCCATTACTCAGGACCTCCCAAGCTTTGCTCGTGGTAAACTTCACATTCCAAGTAGCGACAACTAAGGGGAGCTTAGCGTTTCTTTTATTTTTTTTTGATTCGTCTGCAGAAGTTTTGACGTAACTGTTTAAGTAGCTACCTATTGATATACTTAGGCCAGTTAGCGACGTATTCCACATAAACTTTCTTCTTTTCACATCTTAATTTTCAATTTGGTTCCCCAATATTTTTTTAGTTAAAAATGCGTAGAGAATTAGATACGAAAAGCATAACACAGCTACCCAATAAGATGATTGAATTGAGAAAATATCTGCAATTTTTCCTTGAATAGGAGGGATAATTGCACCTCCCAAAATCATCATTACCAAAAATGAAGATCCTTGAGATGTGTATTTACCTAAACCGGTTATGCTTAATGAAAAAATACAAGGCCACATTATTGAGCAGAAAAGGCCACCGCTAATAAAAGCGAACAATGCTACAGTCCCTGTTGAAAACAGCCCAATTAGCATTGCTGCTAATCCAATCATACTAAATATTTTAAGTGTTGCTATTGCTTTGTCTTTAGCAATAAAAAACCCTATAATTTGAATGGCTACAATAACAGAAAAAATAATTATTTCGTTCCAGCTGTAACTACCGTAATTAACTAAAACAATTACTCCAAAAGCGATATACGGAACTATTATTAATAAAGCTTTTCTCAATCCCTCTGTTGGATTAAAAACACTAATAGCCCCAGTCCATCTACCAATCATTAACCCCCCCCAGTATAGTGAGATGTATTTTGCAATTCCCGCATCAGTTAGTGCAGGCAACCCTAGGCCATTTAAATTAACATCACCAATTTTATCAGTAACTAACTTTAAAACTTCTCCTAAATTACTCTGAATAGTCACCTCAACGCCAACATAAGTAAATATGGCTAACATCCCTAAGGCAAGCTGTGGATATTGTAACGCGCCCCATCCTTTAGGATTTGACGAGGACTTTACATAGGCATAATAAATACATCCAACAACACCAATAAGTGACACAATTAATGCCAATAACCTCTTATACTCTAGATTTTCTTTAACAGCGTCTATTGTTGGTTCTGGAATAGAGTAAGTGTAAAAAACCCATCCAAAGCACAAGAACATTATTACGGTTAAAGCAATCAATAAATTCATTGCTTTATTGGCAGGTTCAAAAGGCTCTAATGTTATACCATTTGGTAAACTTTTTGAAAAGTAGAAAACTGCAGCACACAAAACAAATAGTGCAGCTACTCCAAGATACAAAGATTGCATTTTTGAAAATTCAGCAGTTCCTTCACCTGATAATGTTCCGAAAATTATAAATGCAACAGCCAAAGGCCCAATAGTAGTGCCAAAAGAATTTACACCCCCAGCAAGATTTAATCTGGATGAACCAGATTTCGAATCACCAAGAGATACTGCAAATGGATTTGCTCCAGTTTGTTGTAAAGAAAAACCCAATCCTACAATAAATAGTGCAATCAGAACACCATAAAAGACTTCTGTTTGTCCTTCTTCAGCTCCATTTATAACTGGATACATCACTAATGCACCAACTGTTGATATTAATAACCCATAAATAATACCTTTTTTATAACCCCAACTGTTAAAAATATCTTTTTTTCTTTGACTAGATAATATAAATAAGATGAGAGCTCCAATATAATATGCACCATAAAATGCAAAATCAACTAGCTGAGATTGAAATTGGTCTATCATGAAGTATTCTTTGCAAAACGGTATGAAAACTCCATTTGAAGCTCCTATAAAGCCCCAGAAGAAAAAAACAGTGACCAAGGTGGTCAAAGCAGAAGAGTTGTTTTTTGTTGTCATAATTTAATTTTAAAAAGTTTCAATATGGAATTTACCGGTTCGAAAATAATTGTTTTTTTGAAGTGGATACCAATTTTGATTATGCTTGTAAGATACTAAAATTAAAGAATTTGAGGGAGGTCGTTAAATGTTTTTATTGTGTCGAAAATCCCTTCGAATTGTTTTATTTTTACACAAAATTTTAGAGATGCTTCGATTGCTTATTTTTATTGGAATTGTATTGGCGCTTGATTTTTACGCTTTCCAAAGCTTTAGAAGTGTTACTAAAAATCCTTGGGTTAGCGTAATATATATTATGTTTACCATAGTGGTGTTTGGCAATACAATATACCATGTGGTGAGTTTGGACCGTTCCGCTCCAGTCAACACTGGATTTTACCAAGCTTTCGCCTTTTTTGTTTTGTTTTATGTCCCTAAGCTATTTTTGGTCTTAGCCATGTTTGGAGAGGACGTGTTCCGACTTTTTGAGGGGATATATAATGCCATAACGACAAGCCCGCGTTCTGGCAGTTCAGTTTTTAGCACCCGCCGAAAGTTTATTGGGCAAATTGCCTTGGGCGTGGCCGCTCTTCCCTTTATATCCATTTTACACGGGATTACTAAGGGGAAATACAACTATAAAGTTTTAAAATACACTTTGTTCTTTGAAGATTTACCAAAAGAATTTGAGGATTATAAAATCACACAAATCAGTGATATACACAGCGGTAGTTTTGACAACATAGCCAAAGTTGAATATGCTGTTGATCTGATCAATGCACAAGCCTCCGATGCGATTATGTTTACTGGAGATCTGGTCAACAGTAGAACCTCAGAAATGATACCTTGGAAATCTACCTTTTCTAAATTAAAGGCAAAAGACGGTATATTTTCAATTTTAGGGAATCATGATTATGGGGATTACACACGCTGGCCCTCCAAAGAAGATAAAACGAAAAATTTTAAAGATATGTTGAAGCTTCATAAAGCGCTGGGGTTTCAATTGTTGTTAGATGAAGCTAAGTTTATTAAGAAAAAAGAATCTCAATTGGCCATCATAGGGGTTGAAAATTGGGGTAAAGGATTCAAGCAAAAAGGAGACTTAAGAAAAGCCACTTCACAAGTCAATCCAGATGATTTCAAAATTTTATTGAGCCATGACCCATCCCATTGGGAACATGAGGTTATTGATGATCAATTACATTACCACCTCACCCTGTCTGGGCATACGCACGGCATGCAGTTTGGAATAGAAATCCCAGGCTTTATTAAATGGAGTCCCATAAAATGGCGTTACAAATATTGGGCAGGTCTATATGAAAAAGCAGGTCAAGTTTTGAATGTAAATCGCGGGTTTGGTTACTTGGCATTTCCCGGCCGTATTGGTATTTGGCCAGAGATTACCGTTATCAAATTAAAAAAGGGTAAATCTCATCTTGGTTAGTTTATGCTAAAATCAAATTAAAAAAACCACTAGAGTTTAAATATCTTTTTTTATTATTGTATCAAAGGAGTGTTGTTTTTACAACAAAAACAACCCGCACAAACCTTATAATATGTCAAAGTTTGGAGATTTAATAGACGTTGAAGTTCCTGTTCTTTTTGATTTTTTCTCAGAATGGGACGACGTATCCAATGCAATGCATGATGTACTGCGCGATGTTGCCGCTGCTTTAGGGGATAAGGCCAAGGTGATTAAAATTGATGTTGATAAAAACCAGGCGCTTTCAGAAGCGCTTCGCATCAAAGATTTTCCAACCTTTATTATCTATAAATCTGGTGATATGAAATGGCGTCAAAGTGGTGCACTGGACGCCAACACGATCATTGAATTGTTAGAGCAATACACCTAAGGTATTGTATCCGAACTCTCTATGGCCTCTGATTCGAAAGTACTTTCTGTATTTTCCCCTGTAAACAAACGTAAATACCCATTGAATTTTTCCATTTCAATTTTAATAAACCCTTCTTCTTCGTATAAACTAATGGTGTCTACCAAACTTTTGTAGCGTTCTATATCAGAATAAATTGTTTGAATGTATTTGGATTGATTCTGCTCAGAAACACGGCTGTAGTAGGTAAGACTTTCTTGGTACTTCAAAGTCACATTTTTATAGAGTTTCCTGGCTTTTTCTTTAGCCTTTACTTCGTAATAGGCACCAATAAATGGCTCTAAAAAGGTATAGTATCCAAAGATGTCGACTGGCATTTTCTCCATCCCCAAGTCCGCGATTTCCTCCGCTTTTTTCAACTCATTTTCGTTGATAAGCGTTTCAATTAAACGCGCGATGTGCCCCCTGTAAGTAATGCTGTTTCTTCGTGTTTCTACATCGTGGTAAACGTCTGGATTTCCACTGTTTCCCCATTTCCAGTTTTTAACCAGCTGGTACATTTTTTCTGAATCAATGCGCCCCATGTCAAAAGGATTATTATCTGCAATGGGGGTTTTAATAGGCACTAATTTATAAGCAAATCCGTCCAATTGTAGATAATCTTTCATCCAAATATAGTCGTCATCACCAAAAGCGCCCCCACTAAAATAAATCGGGCGTTCCCAATTATTTTCGGCGATGATATCCAGCATCATTAAGCGGTTTTTATAAATGGCCTGATCCTCAATTTTAATATCGATATAGTCCACAATTTTACCTGCATCTTTTTGGGGTACAATACCATTTTTTAAAACATTCTCCTTATTAACAGGAATTCTAATGTGTTCCGTTGGTGCGTAGTTGGCTTCCAAGTCCTGATTGCGTTGCCCAGCGGTATCGTAACCTTGTTGTTTGAGTACGTGCCCATATTTGGTGCGTTTATCGTCACTGGTAACAAAATCTATAAATTGGTGGATGTCCAATGTATCTTGTGTGACCACTTCTTTGATGATGTAATCTCTTGTTCCCCATTTGTATTTATCGTGGGTAAGTTTTGATGGGATGGGCTCGCTTTCATAAGCCTTCCGCTTCATTTGATCAATGTACCAATCCACATTAAAAAGGCTGGTACAAACCACGCGAACATCGGTTCGAATGCCTTCAATTTCTTGCGCATACCAGAGCGGGAAAGTATCGTTGTCCCCAATTGTAAAAATAATAGCATTGGGGTCACACGATTCTAAATAATTCACGGCCATGGCATGGGCTGTTCTTCTATTGGACCGGTCGTGGTCGTCCCAATTTTGACTTATTAATATTCCGGGTACCGCCGCCAAACACAAGACACTTACAACAGGACCAATAAGTTTTGATTTCGAGTATGTACTGAGCCAGTCATAAATGGCATAAACGCCAATACCAATCCAAAGGGCGAACACATAAAAAGAACCGACCACTGAGTAATCACGCTCACGGGGTTCAAAAGGCCTCACATTGGTATAAACCTGAATGGCAATCCCTGTAAAAAGGAAAAACACCAACATGGTCCAAAATACTTTTTTATCTCTATTAAACACAAACAATAATCCGATGAGCCCCAATAAAAACGGCAATAGATAGTAGCTATTTCTCGCTTTATTTTCACTAACATCGCTGGGTAGGTTTTCTTGAGTTATCCCTAGCAAATAGGCGTCTATAAAATTAATACCTGTCATCCAATTGCCATGCAAATCCATTTCACCTTGAATATCATCTTGACGCCCAGAAAAATTCCACATAAAATAACGCCAATACATATACCCGATTTGGTAATCAAAGAGGTAATAGATATTATCGATTAAAGATGGTTTTTCAATGTCCAAATAGCGCCCATAGGTTCTTAGAAAATCATGATAGCCTTCGTAGTCAATTTCGCCTTCGGCCAAAGCCGTCTCAAAGGTCTCGACCAAACTGCGAAATTCGTTCTGCATTTTGTATTCCGATTTTATCGAAAATTCTAAAAACCCACAGTACCGCATATAATTGACCGCATGTTCTGTGCTCCACATTCGGGGCAGTACAGAGCCGTGGTCTCCATTGTAATTTTGAATGGCGTTTACATAATCATTGACGACCACATATTTCCCTGCTTTCAGGTCTTTTTCATATTTGGGCTTGTCGTCTGTAAAGGGTTGATTCTCGTCTAAACCTGCATATTGATCTGTAAATTGTGGGCCATAAAATAGCCGCGTCTTTGGGTATTGCTCAAGGTTATAATAAGCCAATAATTCTCTGGCACTTGAAGGGTTGTTTTCATTAACGGGTACATTGGCATTGGCACGGATGGGTAGCATCAGCCATGAAGAAAATCCAATCATCAAAAAAGTTAAACAAAGTAAAAACGTGTTTAACTCTTTTGAGTAATTTTTAAGATACAAGAGATTGTAAATAAAACCCAAAATAAAATATAAAATCAAACAAATCAATAAACTAATAGCAGTCTCATAATGACCAATGAATGTGCCTGAAAGCACAACAGAAAAAGCATAACACCACCATTCCTTTTTTGTAAAGCTTGGTTTTTCAGAATTTGTTTTATTTAATACATATAATCCATGAAAGACAATTTGAAAAATAATTAGAGATGCAATTTTTGATCCAGAATTAAAAGGCAACCCAACACTGTTTACAAAGAAAATTTCTAAGGCACTGAAATAACGCAGAATATTGGGCGCTAACAGTTTAAATACAAACAACAAAATGGCGACCACTGTTACATTGGCAATGATAAAATTTTTAAGCGTGATGGTTTTATAGTTCTTAAAGTAATACAGTAGTCCTATAGCGGGGATGGTTAAAAGTCCCATAAAATGAACCCCGAAGGAAAGCCCCACCACAAAAGAAATTAAAATAAGCCAGCGGTTGCCTTTTGGGGTATGCATCTCGTTTTGCCAGCGTAAACCCAAATAAAACATTACAGCCATTATCAAAGTAGCCATGGCATAAACTTCTGTTTCAACGGCATTAAACCAAAAGGAATCGGTAAAAGCAAAGGCCAAACTTCCCACAAAAGCAGCGCCCAAAATGCCAACTTGTGCGTTGGGATTAGATTCAGAACCTGATGAGGTTAATTTTTTTAGTAATAGAACAATGGTCCAAAACATGAACAAAATGGTGAAAGCACTGGCCGCTGCACTCATCATATTTAGAACCAACCCAATTTGCGCGGGTTCTGAAGCAAAAATCGAAAAAAATGCGCCAAGCATCTGAAACAATGGGGCGCCAGGCGGGTGGCCGACTTCTAATTTAGAAGAGGTCAGTATGTATTCTCCAGTGTCCCAAAAGCCCACCGTTGGTTCAACAGTCATGGCGTAGACAACAAAAGCAAGTGTGAAAGCGGTCCATCCTAAAATTAGGTTCCATTTTTTAAAATTAAAATCTCTCATGGTTTTAATATACTTCTTGGCGAATTTAATAATAAATCAAATACTGGAATTATTAATTTTGAGTAAAATGTTTGTGCAAACAAAGTTTTGTTCTAAATTTGCATCCTCAATATGAGATTGGCCTATGGTGTAACTGGCAACACGTTGGTTTTTGGTACCAAAGAGTCTAGGTTCGAGC